>Ga0224554_1000020_pt1 | contig 133846 bp, 118 predicted proteins | sample 714S22024metaG_FD_180666 | JGI IMG/M metagenome (GOLD analysis project Ga0224554, IMG submission 180666) | Peat soil microbial communities from Stordalen Mire, Sweden - 717 S2 20-24 | ecosystem: Environmental > Terrestrial > Soil > Wetlands > Peat | place: Sweden: Norrbotten County, Stordalen... | reverse complement strand
TCTTCGGGTTGTGCTTGGACAACACCTTCGTGATCGCCGCCGTCAGCGTCGTCTTGCCGTGATCGATGTGCCCAATCGTCCCTACGTTTACATGAGGCTTCGACCGGTCAAACTTTTCCTTGCCCATTGCGATTCTCCCTCTCTCGAATTGGCCGGCGCGTGCCGGCGATTCAAAACAAAACTCGCTCCATCAATAATATGCGTACAGCTTGAAAAACTTCGTGCGCAACTCGGGTGCGACATGTTCCAGGCTGGCCAGGTAGAACTCGCGGATCTGGCCCTGGTCGCCGTTGCCCAGGCGGTTGTACTCCGCCTGTGTGGACGCGCCCAGAATGCCCTCGCGCAACACCAGTTCGAAGTCGCGGATGCGCAGCCCGAAACGCTCCATCGACCGCAGAAACTCCTTGACCCTGGCCGCGGAAAAGGCCGCCTCAATGGCGGATTGCACCGCGCCAAAGTTCTGCGGGTCGGTCACCGGAATCATTCCCTGCTCGCGCAATGCGGTCAACACACAACTCCTACGAAGATCGAATTGGAGCGGGAGACGGGAATTGAACCCGCGACCAACAGCTTGGAAGGCTGAGACTCTACCACTGAGTTACTCCCGCGCGTCATGCAGCGAGTCGGCTAGTAAGCGAGTCGGCAGGCCAGCGGCGTTCGACTCCACTTTCCTGCGTGTCGCGTCCCTGACGGCCCGCTTTGCAACCTTAAACTGGAGCTGGCAGAGAGGATTGAACTCTCGACCTCTCCCTTACCAAGGGAGTGCTCTACCACTGAGCTATGCCAGCCTTACCGCGGATCTCTCGTCTCCAGGCGTGCCCGCATGTTGGCCAGCACCACCTTGAATGCGAAGAGACCCAGAAACAGGATCGGAAACCATCGGACCTCGACATCGCGTGCTCCGAAGGCAACATACCTGCTGGAAAAACCCTGAACGTGAAGTACGGCAGAGGAATCTATCGTAAGCCACGACAGCACTCCCAAGACTAACAAAACCGCAAGCGCTATGAACATTCGCGGCCTGCTTGCCGCCAGGTTGAGTGATCGTTCGCTGTCACTCATCGCCATTCACCGCCTGAAATACCGCCAAAACGCTACCGCCTAATGCCACTGCATGAAACAACCGCAAGAAATAAATGGTGCACAGGGGAGGATTCGAACCTCCGTAGCGCTTAGCGCGGCAGATTTACAGTCTGCTGCCATTAACCACTCGGCCACCTGTGCATCTTCCGCCCGTCGCCCCTCGGACGCGCCTCGCCCGAATGGAACGGAGACGGCCAGTCGAACAGAGCTGGCGCCTTGGAGCTGACGGAGGGATTTGAACCCCCGACCCTCTGATTACAAATCAGATGCTCTACCAACTGAGCTACGCCAGCCCAAACAGTCGAATGCGCTGTCCATATCGGGCAGCGCACATTATCAACTTTAGCACAGCCGACGCCCCGGAGCAACGCGGAAGACAAAGCAATTCGGTCGGCGGCTGGCGTACAGTAGAGGGCAGGATGCGGAAACGGACGCTATATTCGCTGCTTCTAATGCTGGCGCTGATCCTGGCGCTGATTGCCGCCGTGTGGCTGCGCAAGGTCGCCCCGCCCGAGGTCGCGCGGCTGCTGCCGGAGTCCGACGCCATCGTCTATTTCAACCTGAGGCCGTTGCGCGCCGCGACCCACCTGGAGCGTGCGCCCGTCTCGCGCAGCCCGGAGTTCCAGCACTTCATCGACGCCACCGGAATCGACCCCGAGCGCGACCTGGACGCCGCCGCCTTCGCCCTGCACCGCATGGACGACCCCGCAGGCCCCAACGGCCCGGTCGCCTACTCCGAGGTCTTCGAGGGCCGCTTCGACGGCGCGCGCCTGGCCCGCTATCTGGCCGGAATGGCCAGCTCCCAGGAGCAGTACGCCGGCCACATCATATACACCATCCCCGTCGAAGGCCGCCGGTTGCGCATCGCGCAGCTTGGCTACGACACCATCGCCGCCTCCAACATGCCCACCCCCGAGCAGATCCACTCCATGCTCGACCGCTACCGCGCCTCGGCGTCGCCGTTTGCCGGCTCGTCGCTGCTGGCCTCGCGCTATCGCGATGTGCCGCTGCTCTCCAGCGCGTGGGCCATCGGCCACGTCGGCCTCCCCTTTTCCGAGCGCGGACGGATCACCGTCTTCGGCCTCCAACTGCCGCTGCCCGAGGACACCACCTTTGTCGCCAGCCTGCGCTACGGCCTGGGCACGCTGCACCTGCGCATCGAGCAGATCGCACCCACCGAGGCCGACGCCGCCCGCTCCACCGAGGCGCTGGACGCGCTGCTGCGCATCTTCCAGGCCATCCAGCCCAAGATCGAGGCGCAATCGGACGAGTCCGACAACCAGGTCATGCGCGAGTTCACCGCCTCCATCCAGATCGAGCAGCACAAGGACCGCGCCGTGCTCACCGCCAATCTGCCTATGCAGTTGCTGAAGAAGCTGGTGACGCCGGAGAGCGCAATCCTCCCGGACTCATCCGACGCGCCCAAACCGCCCGCCAGAGCGATTGGACGCTAGAGCGGATTCACGGGTTTACCCCGTAAGAAGCTGTCATTCCGACCCTGCCCCTGAGCGAAGTTGAAGGGGGACGGGCCAGAATCCTCGTATATTCTCGAAGTGTCGAAGGGGCTACGTTTTCTTTGGTGGGGCTTAGGAGCCGGCGCTCTCGCTGTCCATGCCGGAGAGCGTGGCGCGCAGGTACTTGTGCGGATTGACCGGCGTGTTGCGGATGCGCACCTCGTAGTGCAGATGGGCTCCGGTGGTGCGCCCGCTCATTCCGACGTACCCGATTACCTGTCCGCGAACGACGGTCTGGCCGGCCATCACGGCAAAGCCGGACATGTGCGCGTAGCAGGTCTCGATGTTGTGGCCGTGGTCGATCACCACTTCGCGCCCGTAGCCGCTCTCCATCGCGGCCGACTTCACGGTGCCGGCGGCGGTGGCGCGGATGGGCGTTCCGATGGGCGCGGCGATGTCGATGCCGGTGTGGAACTCGCCCTCACCATTGCCGTTGACGGGGTCTTCCCGCTGGCCGAAGCTGCTGCGGATGGGCCCAATCACCGGCCACAGCGAGGGCGCGTCGGACGAGAGGTCTGTCCCGCCGCCCATTCCAGAGAAGGAACCGAGCACCGATACGCCGTCGATGGCGTGGGTCGCGGCGCCGCTCACAGCCGAGTCGCGCAGACTGTAGAAGGTATTGAGCGACTTATAGTAGCTGTCGTCGGAGAAGTTGGAGGACGTATCGGCGATCAGCGCGCCCTGCACAGCCCTGGTTCCGGCCGATTTGGGCGACGGCTTCTGCCGCATGTGGTCCATGGGCCCGGCCAGCTTGCTCGCGGTCAGGCCGTAGAGCGCCGACACCTCGGATGCCAGAGCGCCCAGCGACGCCGCCTGCACGTCCTTCTCATGCTCCTGCTTCTCCAGGTGAGCGTAGTCCTTTTGCAGCGTGGCGTGGTCGTTGCGCAACTGGTTGAAGCGCGCCGTCTTGATCAACATGCGGGAGTACGACCCGGCCAGTCCGGCAATCGTAAATGTCCCAATAACTGCTGCTGTTACAAAGATATAGGCGTAGTGCAGCGGTACGGAAGTCTTGCGCAGGCCGCCATTCTCATCGCGGCTGACAAGGACAACATAAAGGCGTTTTTTCAGACTGAAGCGTTTTAGAGTCAAATGTCGGACCTTGTGCAGTGATTGAGTCTTCTCCGCCTATCGGCGGCGAGATCGGAACGATGAGTGCGCGGCAACCGTGTCAAATGAACTTTGTCAATCGCCATTCGCAATCGGCCTTCGGAGTTTCCATCTCTCCTTGGACGTTACTTTGAATTTTAACCGTCGCCCAGGGCGAACGCAATCCAATTGTGCGGCAAATCGCCAATAAGTTGTACAAATCGGCCTATATTGCGGGCGAAAGGATTGATTTGGGCCTTGTTTCCCCCTATCTTCGCCATGATTTATCCGAGTTCGCCGGGCAATCCATGGCGGGTTTATGCTTGGCTCACGATGAAGAGAGAGATGGGCGAACTGGGGCTGATCGAACAAATCCGGTCGCAGTGGGGAGCCGCCGGGCGCGCAGCAGCGGGAGCGGCCGGGAGCGGCAGCCACGGCCACGCGCGGGGTGTAGCCCTCGGCATCGGCGACGACTGCGCCATCCTGCGCCCGCCCAGAGGCCACGAACTCCTCGTCACCACCGACTTTACCCTCGAAGGACGCCACTTCCGCCGCGACTTGCACCCGCCAGAGTCGGTTGGCCACCGGACGCTGGCGCGCGGCCTTAGCGATCTGGCCGCAATGGGCGCGCGCCCACTGGCGGCCTTCCTCTCGCTCGCGCTGCCCGGCGAGATGCTCTCCACCCGCGCCGGACGCGCCTGGATCAGGCGATTCTTCACTGGCCTGCGCGGGTTGGCGGACCAGTCTGCCGTGCCGCTGGCGGGCGGCGACACCTCCGAATCGCCCTGCGATCAGGTCCTCGCAGACATCGTCCTCATCGGCTCGGCCCCCGCCGGTCGCGCCCTGCGCCGCAGCACGGCCCGCGCCGGAGACGCGCTTTACGTCACCGGCGAACTGGGTGGCGCAGCCGCCGAACTTGCAGCAATGAAGCACCACGCCGCAAAATCGAACTCGAAGCCCCCGCGAATGCCGGGTGCCCCACCCATTCCGCGTTCTTTGCGGAATGGGTGGGAGTCAAGCTCAAAGTCCTCGCCAGACCAGCTCACCGCGCATCCGCAATTATTCCCTCAACCCCGCCTCGAAGTCGGACAGGCGCTGCTTCGCCGCCGTCTGGCCACGGCAGCCATCGACCTCAGCGACGGCCTCTCCACCGATCTCGCGCATCTCTGCCGCGAGTCCGCAGTCGGCGCGGAGATTTTCTCCGCTGCGCTGCCAATCCATCCCCTGGCAATGCAAGCCCGCGACGTACAGGCCAGTCACGCCGCGGCCGCGCTCAACCGCGCGCTCGAGCTCGCCCTCAACGGCGGCGAAGACTACGAGCTTCTCTTCTCCGCACCGCCGACGACACAAATTCCACGCACTCTGGCCGGAGTCCGCATCACCCGAATCGGAAGCCTCGTACGCGGCAGCAGCATCTCATTGCTGGACTCAGCCGGTCGCCGCTCGCCACTCCAGCCCGGCGGCTGGGAACACTTCACCGGAAAGCATTAGGATTGAGCAACACAATGCATGACTCCACCAAGATCATTCGTTCCACTCTCACTCGCGCCGTAGCTGGCGAGCCGCTGCATCCCAGCCCGGTCTTTGCCGCGCCCTTCCACACGCTGGGAGACCCCAACGAAACGCCGTACAGCTACGCGCGGAATAACAACCCCACATGGACCGCGCTGGAGCGCACGATCGGTCAGATGGAGTCCGGCCAGTTTGCCCCAGGACACGCCAACGCGGGCAAGCCCTACCGCGCCAGCGCCCTGGTCTTCGCCTCGGGAATGGCCGCCTGCGCCTCGGTCTTCGGCTCCGTGCTTCGGCCCGGCGACGTGGTTGTTCTTCCCACCCACGCCTACTTTGCCGCGCGCACTCTGATGCAGGAGTACTTCGCCAAGATGGGCGTCGTCATCCGCCTCGCGCCCACCGCCGGCGACGCGCAGGGCGAGCAGCTCGAAGGCGCGCGCCTGCTCTGGATCGAGTCGCCCAGCAACCCGCTAATGGAGATCTGCGACATCACCTCGCTCAGCGAGCGGGCCCACAGCGCCGGAGTTCTGGTCGCCGTCGACAACACCACTGCAACCCCGCTCGGCCAGCGCACGCTCGCGCTTGGAGCGGACTTCGCCGTCGCCTCCGACACCAAATCGATGACCGGCCACAGCGACATTCTCCTCGGCCACGTCGCCGTCCGCGACCTCGAACTCCGCCAGCAGATCGAGCAGTGGCGCACGCTGATGGGAGGCGTCCTCGGCCCCATGGAGGCGTGGCTCGCCCTGCGTTCCATCGAAACGCTGCCGCTGCGGCTGGAACGAAGCTCCGCCAACGCCCAACGCATCGCCGAGTACCTGACCACGCGCACCGATGTCGTCCACGACGTCCTCTACGCCGGACTGCCCACCCATCCCGGCCACGCCCTTGCCGCGCGCCAGATGCAGCACTTCGGCGCGATCCTCAGCTTCACCCTCGCCGACCGTGCCGCCGCCGAGACCTTCCTCTCCAAGGCGAAGCTCATCACCGAAGCCACCAGCTTTGGAGGCACCTGTACCTGCGCTGAGCGCCGCGCCCGCTGGGGCGGCGACGCCGTCCCCGAGGGCTTCATCCGCCTCAGCGCCGGCCTCGAGCACATCGACGACCTCCTCGAAGACATCGCCCAGGCACTCGACGCCCTGAGAGCATTTCCTGAATTGCTATAGACCGATTTTTTTGTCATTCCGCAGCGAAGCGGAGGAATCTGCTTTTGCTTGTTGCGCAAAGATCAACACACGGCATAAAAGCTCAACGCCGCATCGCCCTGCTTCAGCGTGCGCGTCTGCACCAGCTCCCCGTACCGCTCCGCAAGTTGGGTCTTGCTGCTGTGCTCCGCAATTACCAACGCACCCGGCGCAAGCATCAGCCGTCCCCGCGCGCTCCCCAGCAGATGCAGCGTGTTGTCGTACTCCGCCTCGGCCTCCCACGGCGGATCGAGGTAGACGAGATCGAGCAGATCGCCAGCCCGCGCGTCCTCAGCCGATTCAGTCGCCGCCTTCTGTGCGGCCTTGGCCAGCCGTTCCAGCAACGCGCCCGTCCCGCGCTCCTCCACCGTAAAGCCCCGTGCAATCTGCAACGCCTTCAAGTTGCCGCGGATCGCCGCCAGCGCCGGCTCTGCCTTCTCCGCAAACCACACATGCTCCGCCCCGCGGCTGATCGCCTCGATCCCCACCGCGCCGGTGCCCGCGTAGAGATCGGCAAATCGGCATCCTGCGACCCTCGGCGCAAGAATATTGAAGAGCGTCTCGCGCAGCCGGTCGCTGGTGGGCCGCGTGCCCGTGCCGCGTGGGGCGATCAGTTGGCGTGAACGAAAACTCCCGGCGATAACCCGCATCTCTCAATCTTATGACGGCAAGCGCGACGATCGGCTTCATTCTGTTTCTCATTGCGAAACCCTCGTGCGAATACAATAGAGCGATGCGCGGATGGAGCTTCCCCGTCGGTCGTTTCTTTGGAGTGGAGGTCCGCATCCATGCGTTCTTCCTGCTCCTGCTCGCCGTGGCGATCGGTCTCGGCTCGCTCGCCGGGTCGAGCGCCGGGCGCGGGCTGACGCTCTGGCTCCTGCTGCTGTTCGCCGTCGCCGTGCGCGAGGTTGCGCGCTCTCTTGCCGCGGCGTGGTTCGGCCTGAATCTGCGCGGAATCCTGCTGCTGCCCACCGGCGGCCTCACCACCTACGCCACGCCCGAAGCCACCCAACGCGCCACCGAGCCGGCGGTCGAGCGCCGCATGGCCGTTGTCGGCCCGCTCGCCAACATCGGCTTCGGCCTTCTGCTTGCGTCTGTTGTGCTCGCCTCCACGCCCGGCATCAACCTCATGCAGCGACCGTGGATCTCGCCATCCCATCTGCTGCGCGCCATGGTCTGGCTGAATCTTTTGCTCGGCGTAATCAACCTTTTGCCCGCGTTTCCGCTGGATGGAGGACGTGTCTTTCGCCGCGCTCCCGCAGGGAACGCCCCGGATGTCAAAGGCGAGCGCCAACCCGCCGCACCGCGCGCGGAAGCTGCCACCGGATTGGGCGCAGGGCTGGGCGCGGGACTCCGATGGGGGAGGAGCGCGGGGCTGGGCCAGTGGATCGCCATCGCCCTGATCATCACCGGGCTTCTGCTGAACAACATGTGGCTCCTCATCATGGGCGCGTTTGTGCTCATCGCAGCCCACATGGAGGGCCAGAACCTGCTCGTCAGGAACGACGCCGACAGCGTCCTCATGCGCGACGTCATGCTCACCCAGTTCAGTACCCTCTCCGCATCCGACACCCTGGAAGACGCGCTGCAGCGCGCCGTCCACAGCTTGCAGGACGTCTTTCCCGTGGTGCGCGGAGGCAATCTGGTCGGAGCTGTCTCCCGCCAGAACATCATGGAGGCGCTGGCCACCAGCGGCAACAGCTACGTGCAGGGAGTAATGACACGCAGCTTCCAGACCGCGCTGCCCGAAGATTCGCTGGTCAACACCTTGGGCCGCATCACCGGCGCGCAGGGCGCGCAGCTCGTCCCCGTCATGCAGGGCGAGCGCATCGTCGGCATCGTCACCCCGCAGAACCTCTCGCAGTCCATGGGCCTGCTCAACCAGAGCCGCCGCATCCGCCGACCCGAAGACTCGTAGCTTCTCGTCGTCATTCTGGCGAGTAGTTTTACGCCGTCATTCTGGCGAAGCCAGAATCTCTGTATTTCGTCGTTGTTTGTTCTACGTCGTTGTTTGTTCTGTTCCACCGAACTCTGATGCTCACCCGCACCTTTGACAATCAAACCCCAACCATGGACGAAGCCTGATGACCCCGGATCAAGCCCCTGAACTCGACGAAGACCTGATCCACTCCGACGACCCGCCGGGCGAACTCCTTCCTGAGCAACAGCGTCCTCTCGCCCCCGGCCTCTACCTCGTCGCCACGCCCATCGGCAACCTGGAAGACATCACCCTGCGCGCGCTGCGTGTGCTGCGCTCGGTCGACAAGATCGCCTGCGAGGACACGCGCCAGACCCAGAAGCTGCTCAACCACTTCGACATCCGTACCCCCACTATCAGCTACCACATGCACAACGAGGCGGGCCGCGCCATCGAGCTTGCCGCCGCGCTCCGGGCGGGTGCGCGCATCGCCGTCGTCAGCGACGCGGGAACCCCCGGCATCGCCGACCCCGGCGGGCAGATTGCTGCGGCGGCAATTGCCGCCGGCGTCCCCGTCTTCCCCATCCCCGGCGCCAACGCCGCCATCAGCGCACTGATCGCCAGCGGCCTCGCCGGAACTGGATCGGCCGGAACCACGCTGGCCGGAACAAATCCGGCGGGAACCGGCCCGGCAGCCAGCGGCACAAACGCCGAGCAGTTCACGTTCAACGGCTTTCTCCCCTCCAAAGAAGGACAGCGCCGCACCGCCCTCGAAGCCCTGCGCAAGCAGAGCAACCAGTCCAGCGCCAGCGACGATCAAGCCAATGCCACGCAGATCTTCTACGAAGCCCCGCACCGCATCCTCGACACGCTGGCCGACATCATTGCAATCTTCGGCCCCGCGCAGCACGTCGTCGTCGCGCGCGAGCTGACCAAGCTGCACGAGGAGTTCCTGCGCGGGGCTGTCTCCGAAGTGCGCCAGACGTTAGCCTCTCGCGCCACCGTTCGCGGCGAGATCGTCCTGCTCTTCGTCCCCGCCACCATTGAATCCGCCAGCGACACCGCGCCCACCAGCATCGCCGCCGAGGTCCGCGAGCTAATGCAAAAAGAGTCCCTCGCCGAAAAGGACGCCCTCAAGCGAGTCGCCCGCGCCCGCGGCATGGGCAAAAGCGAAGCCTACCGCGAACTCCAACGCAGCCGCAGCAAGTGAAAAATTACGATTCCTTACTCCCGCCCTTTGACCCTGTCGTACAAATACCGGTCGCTGGTCGTCCCCAGCGATTCGTTGTAGAGACTGGTCGCCCCAGCCGCCTCGTTCAACTCCTCGCTGAACTCGTGGATGGCGTGCAGATGGTCGGCGGTCGCGGGAATCTCCGTCTGCGGTGTCTTCAGGAACTTCTGGTAGCCACGGTCCACCAGCCGCGAGATCACACCATTCAGCATCCAACCCGGCCGGGCCAGCAGCTCGGTGGTGCCGTCTGGCGCGGCTGCAATCTCCGCCGCGCAGCCGTACTTGCGCACCTGGAATGCTTTAGCGCCGGTTCCTGAAGCGTCGCGCGCTGCGGATACATCAAATTGGTGGCCGGCGAGCATGGCAAGCGCGTCGGCAAAGCTGCGTGGCTGCTTTATCTTGGCCATAAGTTAGATACGTTAGACTCGGTTAACTGTCGCACATCCACGGCCAGCCTTCAATCTGTGCTTCGCAGGAAGGCCAGCCGCGCACAATTTGTTGTCCGCACACTAAGGAAGGGAACTCCCAGATGATCGCAACGGCGCGCGCGCTTGGAGTGTCGCTGCTCGACCGCATCGGCAACACGCCGCTGCTCGCGCTCGAGCGGCTGACCGCGCATCTTCCCGGCGTGCAGATTCTCGGCAAGGTCGAGTGGGTCAACCCCGGCGGCTCCATCAAGGACCGCGCCGCAGCCGCCATCGTCCTCGACGCCGAAAAGCGCGGCCTGCTCCGCTTCCATCAACCCAACGCCCGCGCGTTGCTCGACGCCACCAGCGGCAACACCGGCATCGCCTACGCCATGCTGGGTGCGGCGCTGGGCTTCCCCGTCACCCTCTGTGTACCCTCGAACGTCTCCGAGGAGCGCAAGCACATCCTCGCGGCCTACGGCGCGGAGGTCGTCTGGACCGATCCCGCCGACGGCTCCGACGGCGCAATCCGCAAGGCGCGCGCCGTGATCGCCGCCGAACCCGAGCGCTACTTCTATGCCGATCAGTACGGCAATCCGCAGAACTGGCGCGCCCACTACCGCACCACCGCCAACGAGATCTGGCGCCAGACCGAGGGTCAGATCACGCACTTCATCGCCGGCCTCGGCACCAGTGGCACCTTCATGGGAACCACGCGCCGCCTGCGCGAACTCAACCCGGCGATCCAGTGCATCTCCATGCAGCCCGACTCGCCGTTCAACGGCTTCGAGGGCCTCAAGCACATGGCGACCGCAATCGTCCCGCCGATCTACGACGCCACCCTCGCCGACGACAACATCTTCATGGAGACCGAGCGCGCCTACACGATGGCGAAGGAGTTGGGGCGACGCGATGGACTGTTGGTCGGCGTATCGGCAGCGGGTGCAGTCGCCGCTTCGCTTCAGATCGCCGAGCAGGAGGCCCACGCCGGGCGCGAGGCTGTCATCGTCACCGTCCTCTCCGACTCCGCCGACAAGTACCTCAGCGAACGCTTCTGGGGGGAGGGATAATGCTGCATCTCACCTACTCCGACTATGCTGCCCTGCGAACGCACGGCGAAGAGACCTACCCGCACGAGTGCTGCGGCGTGCTGCTTGGCAACTCCGAGCCCGATGGCAACCACGTCCGCCAGATCGTCCGCGCCGGCAACACCCGCACCGATTCGGCGCACAATCGCTACAACATCGCGCCCGAGGAGCTCATCCGCATCCAGCGCCAGGCACGCAAGCAGGGCCTGGACATCGTCGGCTTCTACCACTCCCACCCGGACTGTCCCGCGCAGTGGTCGCAGACCGATTTTGCCGAGGCGCATTGGGTCGGCTGCTCCTACATCATCACGCGCGTCGACCAGGGCAACGCCGCCGTCACCAACTCCTTCCTGCTCACCGGAACCAGCGAGGAAGACAAGAAGTTCCTCGACGAACCGGTCGAGATTGAAGTGAGAGAAAGCGCGACTGCAATCGCGCAAGAGAAAGGCAACGCATGAAGATCAACATCCCCACACCACTGCGCGCATACACCGGCGACCAGCCGTCCGTCAGCGTCCCCGGAGCAACCGTTGGCGAGGCGCTCGAAGCCTTGACCGGCGCGTACCCCGATCTGCGCCAGCACCTCTACAGCGCCGAGGGCAAGCTGCGCTCCTTCGTCAACCTCTACCTCAACGACGACGACATCCGCTACCTTCCACAAAAGGAATCGACCCCGGTCGAAGAGTCCGACGAGCTGTCCATCATCCCCTCCATCGCCGGCGGTTGTCGCCATAATTTGTAACTGATTTTGTTCGCTACGCGCGAATTTGCAACTCATTTTGATCTTTATTGTATTATTCGTAACTCAAACAGGAACATATCATAATAACCCGCACGAATGCGTGCGAAGGACATTTCAATGGCAACTGCAACACCACTCGAAATCGAACTCCCCACCCTCTCCAACGATGAGATCTCGCGCTACTCGCGCCACCTGATCCTGTCGGAGGTGGGCATGGAGGGCCAGCAAAAATTAAAGGGCGCCAAGGTCCTCTGTGTAGGCACCGGAGGACTCGGCGCACCGCTCGCGCTCTATCTTGCAGCCGCGGGCGTAGGCACCATCGGCCTGGTCGACTTCGACACCGTCGACGCCAGCAATCTGCAACGCCAGATTATTCATTCGACCGCAACCGTCGGCAAGCTGAAGGTCGACTCCGCCGAAATCATGCTGAAGGGCCTCAATCCCTACACCAACGTGGTCAAGCACAACACCATGCTGACCAGCGCCAACGCCCTCGAAATCTTCAAGGACTACGACATCATCGCCGACGGCACGGACAACTTCCAGACGCGCTATCTGGTCAACGATGCGTGCGTCCTCACTGGCAAACCCAACGCCTACGGCTCCATCTTCCGCTTCGAGGGTCAGGCCAGCGTCTTCGCCACCGAGGACGCGCCCTGCTATCGCTGCCTCTATCCCGAGCCGCCGCCACCCGGCCTTGTCCCCTCCTGTGCGGAGGGTGGAGTCCTCGGAATTCTGCCTGGTCTAGTCGGCGTTATTCAAGCGACCGAAGTCATCAAGCTGATCCTGGGCATCGGCGAGAGCCTCGCCGGTCGCCTCCTGCTCATCGATGCACTCACCATGAAGTTCCGCACGCTGAAGCTGCGCAAGAATCCCGACTGCCCGGTCTGCGGCACGCATCCCACCGTCACCGCGCTCATCGACTACGACCAGTTCTGCGGCATCCAAAAGCCGACCAGCGTCGGGCCGCTCGAAGTCGCGCAGAACAAGGCCGTGGCCGAAGCGCCGCTCGTTGACGGCATTCCGCAGATCAGTGTGCAGGAACTGAAGCGCCGCCTCGATGCTCACGAAGACGTCTTCATCCTCGACGTGCGCGAGCCGCACGAGGTCAAGATCGTCAACATTGGCGCGCCTCTCATCCCCCTCGGCCAACTGGCCAACCGCATCGGCGAGCTTGCCGCGGAGAAAGATCGCGAGATTGTCGTGCATTGCAAGTCCGGCGGACGCAGCCAGAAGGCCGCGCTCATCCTGAAGAACGCTGGCTTCACGCACGTCGAAAATCTCGCCGGCGGGATCCTCGCCTGGGCCGACAAGATCGACCCTACCCTGCCAAAGTATTAGCCGCTTTCTGAGCGGCTATACTTTCCATGTCTCACAAAGAGGTTTCGATGATCCTGTTGAACAATCACTTCATCTCTAGACGGCGAAATGCACTCCGGCTCTGCGGGTCCTATTCAATCCTCTGGGTTGCCAGCGCCGGTCTTTTGTTGGCGCAGGCACCTGCCGCGCCCCAGCCTGGTCCTCCTCCAGTTCGCTCGCAGTTTCATGAACCGGCCGCGATGGACTTCAACGATCACGCCGGTTTCATGCAGATCTTCGATGGCAAAAGTCTTTCCGACTGGGAGGGAGATCCCGCGGTCTGGCGTGTGGAGAATGGCGCCATCGTTGGCGAATCCTCCAAGGACAACGTGGTTGCCAACGCGTACATCTGGCGCCGCAATCTCCAAGCGAAAGACTTCGAACTCAAGCTGGAGATCAAGTGCGAGATCGCCGGCGGCAGCGGCATTCAGTATCGCAGCCAGACCGGACTGCCCTGGAATAAGCCTCCTCGTCCCGGAGGAAAGCCGCTCAATCTCGACTGGATGATGACCGGTCCGCAGGCCGATTTCTGGTATCCGGTCAACCCGCTGCACGCCTCCTATTCCGGCCAGTTCTATTCGGAGAACACACCACTCGGCATTGTTGCCTGGCGCGGAGAGGTGGTTACCTCAGCCGCGGGGTCCGCTCCCACACTCATCGGAACCATTGGCGACCGCAGCGCGCTTGGCGGCTATGTGAAGATCAACGATTGGAACCAGTACGAGATCATCGCGCGCGGAGGCACGTTCCTCCACATCCTCAACGGCCAGCTCATGGCCGTCTACATCGACGACGACCCAGCCTCATCCAACAACCAGCCGGGCAAGATTGGGATTGAACTTGAGGGAACTCCCGCCAAAGTCTCGGTGCGCAATATCTGGATCAAAAAAATAAACTGACCGCGGAACGAATTCGTCCCGGCTGCTCCTCTCTCATCAAGCTCGCGCCACAGCTACTCAGCCTTGTCGTCGAGAGTAAGGATCTGCAGGCAGAGCGGCCGCTCCAACATGCAGTCCATCTTCGCCATGGCGGCGACAGCTTTCTCGATCGTCGAGGTCAGGCATGGCTCGGTCGTGATGACGAACGGCAGTTTGTGCTTGGGGTAGCCCGGTCGCTGTAGCAGCGAGTCGATATTGGCACCGACTTTGGCCAGCGTGCCAGCGATCCCAGAGACGATTCCCGGCTTATCGTCCACCACAAAGCGCAGGTAGTGCGGAGCCATGAACTCGCCCGTCACCTCGCGCCGTCGCACCGGCAGCTCGACCGCAACCGAGTGCTGCGCAACCGCCAGAATATCCGCGACAACAGCAACCGCGGTAGGTTCGCCGCCCGCGCCGTGGCCGGAGAAGACCACGTCGCCGCCGAACTTGCCCGATGTCACCACCATGTTCTGCGTGCCGTGCGACCACGCAAGGGGCGAGGTCAGCGGCACCAGCATCGGTGCCACGCGCGCATGAACGAGCCTGCTCTTCGCATCCATCTGCGCGCGCGACACCTGACGAATCGTGCAGCCCAGTTCCTTCGCGTAGGCAAAATCAACAGCCTCGACTGTGGAGATCGTCTGCGTGGCAACCGCGTCGGGATCAAGCTCCGCATGCAGCGCGATGCGCGACAGAATGCACAGCTTGGCGCGCGCGTCGAAGCCGTCCACGTCGGCTGAAGGATTCGCCTCCGCGTAGCCCAGCCTCTGCGCGTCTGCCAGCACTGCGGCGTACTCCGCGCCCGTCTCCATGCGGCTCAGAATGTAGTTGCAGGTTCCGTTGACAATGCCGCTGATGCGCGTGATCTGGTCGCCGCCGAGCCCTTGCAGAATCCCCGGAATCACCGGCACGCCACCAGCCACAGCCGCTCCATGCACAAGCTGCACGCCATGCTTCGCCGCCAGCCGCGAGAGCGCCGCCCCGCGATACGCAATCAGTTGCTTGTTGGCCGTCACCACCGACTTGCCCGCAGCGAAACATTTCTTCAGCCAATCCTCGGCTGGATCAAGTCCCCCCATCAGCTCGACCACAATCTCCGCGCCAGAGTTGAGAATCTCGTCGAAGTTCTCCGTCCACACGACTGACGCAGGCACACACTTCGCCGCGGCAGACGCGCGTTTGCGCTCGACGTTGCGGTTGAAGATGTGCGTCAACTCGATCCCCGGCAGCTTCGACTCGGCGATCACGCGCGCCACCGAGCTGCCGACGGTTCCAAATCCGAGCAGCGCGATCTTCACCGGCGAGTCGGAGGCATCTGTTGTCTTCGTAAGAGTGTTTACAGCCTTCAGGAGTGAGGTCTTGCGCTTGATAGCCATGTCAGTAATCGATTCTATCCGGCAAAGTGCGCCATGCGTCGAAGCTCTCCATCGCCTCATCGGCCAGCAGACGCGTCATGGGGATTCTGCGCTGGTCGAGCGGGCGGCTCACCTCCTCATAGAGCAAGGCGTCATCGAAGCCGGCATCGGCGGCATCGGCCGCGGAGTTGCCGTAAAAAATTGCGTCGCAGCGCGACCAGAAGAGCGCGGCCAGGCACATCGGGCAGGGCTCGCAACTGGTGTAGACCACGCATCCGGCAAGTTGAAAGTCGCCCAGAGCCTTGCACGCCGCGCGGATCGCGACCACCTCGGCATGGGCCGTCGGATCGTTGGTCGATGTCACCAGGTTGGTGCCCGTCGCAATGATCTTGCCGTCGCGCACCACCACCGCGCCAAACGGGCCTCCGCCGCGGGAGAGTACATTCCCGGTGGCCAGCGCGATCGCTCGCCGCATGAAGATGGGATTGCCTTCGATTGTCTTGCCTCCTCTTCCATTCGCACAGGGCCGTCTGCACGACCGGCATTTAATCCTTATACAGCGGTTTCGCCTCAATAGCATTCGGAAGGGCACTGCTTCAGCCGTGGCGACGTGCGCGGCAATTTTGAAGACTCTCATCCCATCGATCGCTTGTGATCGAGGGGATGAGAGAAAAATGGGCCGCCAAACTGCCACTACGTTCAGCGTATCTCCTATAGTAGAGTGGTGGCCAGGCCGCAGAACTAAGTCGTTGCCGGGCCGGAATGAAGTTGCAGCGGGGGACCTCCGTTGAATCGATCTCAAGATCCAGACGCGCAGCATAATGATGCGCAGCTTCCGACACGCCGCAAAGTTCTTAAGACAGGCGCAGCCTTTGCTGGAGCGGCAGCGCTCTCTCCGCTCTGTGCATTCGCGTCGCAGAGTCCGGGACGCCCGCAATCCGCCCCGCGCAAAGACGCACCGCAGATCAAAATCTTCGATGTGCTCAAGTACGGCGCGGCGGGCGACGGCATCGCGCTCGACAGCACAGCCTTCCAGCGCGCCATTGACGAGGCCGCGGCCTATGCCGGCAAAGCCCAGGTACTGGTGCGCGGCGGCCATAAGTACCTGATCGGCACCATCGAACTCAAGGGCTCCATCGACTTTCATCTCGCCGACGACGCCGAACTCCTCGTCAGCACGCGGCGCGAGGACTATCGAGGCGGCCTGCCCGGCTCGGTCGCCGGAGACACCATGTCCGCCGCTCTCGGCGCGGTCATCATAGCCACCAACGCGCAGGGGCTTTCCATCAGCGGCACGGGCTCGCTCCAGGGCCGCGCCAAAGAGTTCATGACTCGCTACGACGAGGCCGGCCAGTGGTGGATTCCCGGCCCGTTCCGCCCCAAGATGTTCGTTCTCACCTCCTGCAAGGATTTGCAAGTCCGCGACATCACCTTCGCCGAAGCCCCCAACTGGGGCCTGCACATGCTCGGCTGCGACGGCGTCCTCGTTGACAACGTCAAAGTGCGCAACCTGCTCGACGTGCCCAACTGCGACGGCATTGACCCCGACCACTCGCGCAACGTCGAGATCCGCAACTGCAACATCACCGCCGGCGATGACGGCGTGGTCATCAAGTGCAGCCGCCAGCCCATCGACTTCGGCGAGTGCGCCAACATCCACGTCCACGACTGCGTCATCGACACGCAGGATGCGGGCCTCAAGATCGGCACCGAAACCACCTCCGATATCCACGACATCCTCTTCGAGCGCTGCCAGATAAAGACCGCCTCCCGCGGACTCTGCATCCAGCTCCGCGACGAGGGCAACATCTACAACATCGACTACCGCGACATCACCCTTAACTCCCGCTTCTTCGCCGCCCCGTGGTGGGGCCGCGGCGAGGGAATCTCCTTCACCGCCATCCCGCGCACGCCGACGACGAAGCTAGGCTCGCTGCACCACATCACCGCGGCCAACATCGCCTGCACCGCCGAGAACTCCGTCCGCGTCTGCGGCAGCGCGCTCTCGCGCATCCACGACGTCACCCTCGACCGCGTCGCCATCACTCTTGCTCGCACCACCGAGTTCAAAGGCGGCCTCTTCGACAATCGCCCCACCACGGTCGCCGAGCCAAACTCCGTCCCCAACTCCGTCGCCACCGCCGATCCCAAGGCCGATCCCAAGGCCCCCTCCGGCATCATCCTGCACGACACCCCCGGCTTCTCCATCGAGCACGCGGACAACGTCTCCCTGCGCAACTGCTCGGTCGCATGGGGCGCGAATCCGCCCGACGCCTTCTCCTTCGCCGTTGAGGCAATCGACACCACCGGCCTCAAAATCGAAGGTCTCAAAGGCAGCCCAGCGCACGCCTCCCTCGGAAAGGCAGTCTCCATCTCATGAGAACAATTCATCTGGCAATGATGGTCTCCGCGCTTGCGCTTGCAGGTTCGACGCTCAACGCACAGCAAGTCCCCGCACCTGCTCCCGCAGTAACCGCCGCTCCCACCGCTCCGCCCGCCGCGCCCGCCGCGCCCGCCGACCAGATGACGCCCGCGACGGCCCCTGCCCTCCCCATCCTCAAAGTCTTCCAGTTTCCCGCCGACAAGATCCCACGCATCGACGGCAAGGACGACGACTGGGCCATCGTCCCCGACAGCTACACCATCACCCTCGCCGACATGCACGACGACGAGCACATCCACGCCAAGCCCGACCCCAAGGACCTCGACATCCACGTCAAGGTCGGCTGGGTCAAGGGCCTCAACCGCCTCTACTTCCTCTACGAGGCCTACAAAAACTACTGGGACTTCGCCGACCCCGGCCTGCACAACGACACCTTCGAGGTGGTCGTCGATGGCGACCGCTCCGGCGGCCCTCTCATTCCCCGCTTCCGCAATAACACCGACCAGGACGAGTGGGACGCGCACTTCAGCATGCACGGCGTGCAGGCGCAGAACTACCACATCATGACGCCCTACGAGGGCAAGGACTGGGCCATGGCCTGGGGCTGCCAGCCCTGGGACAAGGAACTCCCCTGGGCCAACCACGCGCAGACCTACAACTTCCGCCCCGGCCAGTCCGGCCACTACATCCTGGAGTTCTACATCACGCCCTTCGACTACGCCAGTTGCGATGGCCCCGACCGCGCCGTCGAATCGAAGCTCACCGAGAACAAGCTCATCGGCCTCTCCTGGGCCGTCATCAACTACGAAGGCACCCCCGACGGTAAGAACAACGGCTTCTGGAACCTCTCGCCCGAGCACACCATGTACGGCAACTCCACCTACCTGCGCGAGTTCCGCCTCATGCCGCTCGAACCCCAGTTCCGCAAGCCCATCGACGCCAAGTGGAGCTTCAAGGTCATCGACATGAATCGCCGCCTCGTCGCCTTCCAGGACGAGTCCGAGGGCCAGATCACAAGCTGGAAGTGGGACTTCGGCGACAACACCGACTCCTCCGACCAGTTCCCCATCCACCAGTACAAAGCCGCCGGAGAGTACGTCGTCGTCCTTTACATCGAAGGCCCCGCCGGCAAATCCCGCCTCTCCAAGATCTGGGACGTCACCCTCCGCTAGTGCAGTGATGAGTATCCGTTCGTCATTCTGGCGCAGCCAGAATCTCCGTATTCCCCGGGTGCCCCCATCCTTTCACGGTCTCATCGTGAAAGGGTGGGTTGACGCGTGCCCTCGTTCGCCCAAATCACCTCAAACCCTGTAAACTTCGCTCTCCGGCAACTCCGCGATGCACAGCATCGTATACAGAGCATCGCACCCAGAACCAGGAACCTCCCATCATGCCAACCTCCGAAGCAACCCGTGACACATCCCGCCGTGACTTCATCAAACTAAGCTCCGCGGCCCTCGCCGTCGCCGCCATCCAGACCGGCCAGAAGCTCACCTTCGACGACAAGACCCAGCAGGGAATGGTCGGAGGCAAACCCTATGTCCACGCATAACCCCTCACACCCTTTGAATTGTCATTCTGAGCGAAGCGAAGAATCCCCGCATTTGTTTTTGCTTCTGCTCGTTCTCTTCGCATTCGTCCCCATGTCACTCCGCGCACAGAAGCCCGCTCACGATGTCGCCGTCACCGTCAACGACGCCGCCCACCGCGTCGACATCACCATCGACGGCGCACCCTTCACTTCCTACCTCTGGCAGACCAACCAGCGCAAGCCATTCCTCTACCCACTCCTTGCGCCGGACGGCACCACGCTCACCCGCGGCAATCCGCCCCTGCCCGGCGAACGCACAGACCATCCCCACCACGCCGGCCTCTGGTTCAACTACTCCAACGTCAATAACATCGACTACTGGAACAACTCCGACGCCATCAAGCCTGAGGCCCGCGCCAAATACGGCTCCATCGATCACGACCTCATCGTCTCCGCCAGCAGCGGACCCACCTCCGGCGAACTCGTCACCGAATCCACCTGGTATCCCGCCTCCGACGTCCCCTCAGTCGGCAGCAACCGGCAGCCGCCCATCCTCCACCAGACCACGCGCTACGTCTTCTCCAAACTCACCATCGACGGCCATCCCGCCCGCGCCATCGACATGACCGTCACGCTCAAGGCCCTGCAAACCTCCGTCTTCTACGACGACAAGGACGGCATGCTCGGCATCCGCGTCGCCCACTTTCTCGAATCCGCCACCGCCAAGCCCGAGACCCTCCGCGACGCCAACGGCATAGCAACCCCCGTCGCAGCTCCCACCGCCGGCGCTACCGGCGTCTACCGCACCAGCGAAGGCAAGGTCGGCGACGCCGCCTGGGGCGCGCGCGGCCGCTGGTGCGAGCTCTCCGGCACAACTCCCGACGGCAAACCCGAGACCATCGCCGTCCTCGACCACACCGGTAACCCCAACTACCCAACCTACTGGCACGCCCGCGACTATGGCCTCTTCGCCGTCAACCCACTTGGCGCGCACGGGTTCGCCCCAAAGACTCCAGCCCTCAACTTCACCCTCGAAAAAGGCGCATCCGCAACCTTCCGCTATCGCATCATCCTCATCAGCGCCACCGTCGCCGACGCCGGCCTCAACCGCCTCGCCGACGCCTTCAACAGCACCAAGTAGCTTTCAACATATGGGTGCCCCATTCATGCGCGCTTTTTGCGCATGGGTGGTAAATATGGGTGCCCCATTCATCGCGGTTCTACCGCGATGAGTGGGATGCCTTTTTTGTTTGTCATTCTGAGCGCAGCGAAGAATCCCCGTATTTGTCCTTGCCCCGTTCGTTTGTCATTCCGCAGCACAGCGGAGGAATCTGCTTCTGCTTTTGCCCTTGCTCCTGTTCTTCGGAGGGAGCGTGGGGCTTCAGCCCCACGAATAATACCCCAGGGAAGGAAGGGCTTTAGCCCCGGGCCTTGTGCTGTGTCTCACACACAAAATGTTATAGATGCTGTGCCATCCGTCGGTTGACATACGATAAATGTCGTATTAGAGTTGCGGGATGCTTCGTGGAAGAATAACGGCGGATTGCATGCGCAAACAGATAGGGAAACACGCTTCTCGCGGGGCTGGCGTTGGGTTCGCCTGCCTGGCTCTGCTTATGGCGACTGCGAGCCTACTCTCCGGCCAGGACAAGCCCGCAGCAAATCTAGCCCAGCCTGTAGATTCCTCACAGCCAGCCCAGCGCGACTACCGCTTCGAGGTAGCTTCTATACGGCCTGGCCCTCCCGATGGCCGCTTATCCGGTGCTCCGGGACCTGCGTACACGCCGGGACGTTTCAGGGAAGAAGTGACCACGATTGACGGCCTGGCCTTCATCGCCTTCGGAAAAAAGCAGGGCTTCGAGATTGAAAGCCCGGAATGGATGTATAAGATCCATTTCACCGTCAACGCCACAATTCCCGAGGGAGCGACAAAGGCGGATCTGCCGGTGATGGTGCAGCACCTGCTGGAAGACAGGTTCGGGCTGAAATATCATCACGTGACTCGGCAGATGGCGGGCTATGAACTGGTGGTAGCGAAGTCCGGCTTGAAGATAGCAACATCGAGCGGGCCAGCGCCGGACCCGACGGCGGTGAAAGACCACGGGGTCAGCTTCAAGGACGGGCTGCCGCAGTTCGATAAGAATCTGGGGAACATGAACATGTGTGCCATGGATTATTGTGCCTTGCATGGGCATAACCGGGGGATGCAGGATCTGGCGGCGGACTTAGCCGGGAGACTGCGCGCTCCCGTGACGGATGCGACCGGCCTGGAAGGAGGGTATGACTACACCGTCATCTTTACGGATGAGTTTGTGATGACTCTCTCCGGCGTCCTCGCCCCCGTCGCGGATACGCCAGACGCGCCGCTGGCACATCCGTTGTTGCACGAAGCGCTGAAGGAGCAGCTTGGACTAGAGGTGAGGCCAGTGAAGAAAGTCCCCGTCGATGTCGTGGTAATAGACAGCGCGAACAAAGTGCCGACAGAGAACTAATCTTCGAGCATACGGACGCCACCCAATTCCTGCGCATTTGCGCATGGTTGGGGTTGTCGCTGAAATTATTTTCTGCAAAAACCTCAGCAAAATCGCATGTCAACCCCCTCGGCCCTCCAAAATACCCTCAACTACAACTATCCATGCCACTTCCCTCCGAAAAATAGTTGGCATAGTAGTTATGCCCAATCTGCTATCCTTAACATAGAGCTAAAGAGAAGGCAGAACTCCGGACACCAAAACCGGACTTTGTTTTCTTATATTTAGCATCTAACTCGTTTAGACGGGGTACTTTGCAGACAAATGTCTGGAACTATGTGGTTCCAGATACTTTATCGCATGGGGGGGGGAGGGGGTACCACCGAATTGAGCGAGACGCCAACCAAGCTCGGACTGATCGCCGGTAACGGCCGCTTCCCGTTCGTGCTGCTCGATGCCGCGCGTGCCGCAGGTCTCTCTGTCGTCGTCGCTGCCATTAAGGAGGAGACCGACCCCGAGATCGACGCGCGTGCCGCCGCCGACCCCGCCATCCGCGTCCACTGGCTCTCGCTCGGAGAACTCTCCCGCCTCATCGACACCTTCCGCGCCGCAGGCGTCACCCGCGCCGTCATGGCCGGCCAGGTCAGGCACACGCAGATCTTCTCCAGCATCCGTCCCGACTGGCGGCTCGCCAAGCTCCTGCTCAACCTGCGCACGCGCTCCACCGACATGCTGCTGGGCGCGGTCGCCAAGGTCCTCGCCGACGAGGGCATCGAGCTCGTCTCCTCCACCCAGTACCTCGAACCGCTGCTTGCCAAACCCGGCGTCCTCACCCAGCGCGCTCCCAGCGAAGACGAGCGCAAGGACATCGCTTACGGACGCACCGTCGCTCGCGGCCTCGCCGCCTGCGACCTTGGACAAACCGTCGTCATCGCAGCCCAGGCCTGCGTCGCCGTCGAAGCCATGGAGGGCACAGACGCCACCATCGAGCGCGCTGGCTCCCTCTTCCGCGCTCTCGGCAGCTCGGAGTCCATCCTCAGCCGCTCCCTCACCGTCGTCAAGGTCGCCAAGCCCGAGCAGGACATGCGCTTCGACGTCCCCGTCATCGGCCTCGCCACCATCCAAACCATGACACGCGCCGGAGCCACCTGCCTCGCCGTCGAGGCCGGTCGCACCCTGCTCTTCGATGCCGCTGCAATCGTCGCCGCCGCCGATCGCGCCAGCATCGCAATCGTCGCAGAGTAAGAAACCTCATCGCACTCCATCTCCGCCGCATCCAATCTCCGTAAGCAAAGCGCGCGTGGACCTCGCGTAACATCTCAATCGACCCCAAGGAGAAGACAATGCTTCGCACCAGTGTCTGGCTCGCAGTTCTCATCGCAATCGTCGCCGTATGCAGCTTCACCCTGAAGGCCCGGGCCGCCGACCCGCTGAAGCCCGGGGACAACGCTCCCAACTTCAGCCTTCCCTCGCAGGAGGACGCGCAGATCACGCTCTCGCAGTTCAAGGGCAAGTGGGTCGTCCTCTACTTCTATCCCAAGGACATGACCTCGGGCTGCACCATCGAGGCCCACAACTTCCAGCGCGACCTGCCCAAGTACGACGCCCTCAACGCCGTAGTCCTCGGCGTCTCGCTGGACACCGTCGAGAGCCACAAGACCTTCTGCTCCAAAGACTCCCTCACCTTCAAACTCCTCGCCGACCCCGAACACAAGGTCATCGACGCATACGGCGTGCCCCTCTCCGGCGTGGGGCCCATCAAATTCGCCCACCGCGACACTTACCTCATCTCGCCCGCGGGCAAGATCGTCAAGTTCTGGTCCGGTGTCAACCCCAACACCCACAGCGACGATGTCCTCGCCGCCATCGCCGGCCTGAATGGAGATGAGAAGGTAGAACCAAGATGATGGTGCTGTAACCAGACGCAAAAAGGCCCGGACCTCTCGAGAGGAGTCCGGGCCCTTTTGCTTGCCTGGTTGGACCTGCTGGTTAACTACTTCTTTTTTGCAACCTTCTTTGCGGCCTTCTTGACGGCTTTCTTCGCGACTGGCTTCTTTACAGCCTTCTTTACAACCTTCTTCGCTGCTTTCTTAGTTGCCAAGGTAGTACCTCTCGTTGTTGGTTTTTTGTTTCTTGAAGTGCCCTTGTTGCCGGCCACTTTTTTCAAAGCGGCCTTACCGCCGCGCGGAGCACTCACTTTCTTCGCGGCAGATTTCAATGTCGTCTTCTTTGCGCCCTTCTTGGAGGCCTGCTTCTTCGCCACAACCTTCTTGGCGGGGGCCTTCCTCACGGCAGCCTTCTTCTTCGCAACCGCCTTCTTCTTCGCCGGCGCCTTCTTCACCACAGCCTTCTTCGCGGGCGCTGACTTCTTCGCAGCCTTCTTGACAACGCTGGCCACAGCGCCTGCCTCACTCTTCACCGGGACCTTCGAAATCGTGGTCGCAGGTGTATAGCCGTCGACCGGAGATGGCGGTGCCGCTTCGATGACTGCCTCTTCGGCATGAGGCTCAGATTCCAGCAGTTCGTCAGCTATCTCCTCCAACAGAACGAGAGCTTCGGCGTCATCCATGGGCAGCGTCACCACGATCTCTTCCTCTTCCTCGTCATCGTCGAAGAGGCCGTTGCCTTCGTATTCATCCCCGCCGGCTTCGTCGTCCCCATAGTCCGCAGCCGCATAGATCCTGATCTTCTCATCCGGTCCGTCGAATCCACCATGCTCATTGAACTTCATCGTCGCACCCTCGCGCTGAAATCAATATCCCGTTTACCGAACTCGCAACGCATCCCCGAACTGCATCTTCAACCGCAATGCCGCTGCAACAAAAAATGCAATTGCGCCATGCCTCGGATTCTAGCAACAGAATGCGTCTGTGCGCCAGCAATTGCAAGCAATCTTTTCATCGAGGTAGCGAATACAGCAGCCTTCTGTTTTTATTTGGATGCGCCGTGCTTCTTCGCCGCAACAGTTTTTTTCTTTTCTGTGCTCTGCGAAGATCTCTTCGCGGTGGACTTCGCAGCGCTCACTGCACTCTTCGCGTCTGCGCTCGCTTTGCCCTTTGCGCCGACTTTTCCCTTTGCACCGGCTTCTCCATGTGCGCTGGATCCAGTCTTTGTACTGGCTTCCGCATGGCTTCTGGTTTTGCCGTGTGCCCCCTTCGCCCGCACATGGGTTGTCGGTGCCAGGCGCACCGGCTCAGCGACAGCAAGTGTGCGATGCGGCTTGATCCTGCTCGACGAAAGATGGTTCCAGCGCCGCAGGTCTTCCACCGACACGTTGAACCGGTCCGCCACCGTGACCAGAGTATCGCCCGCGCGAGTCGTGTATGTGGAGTGCAGCGGATGTTGCGTCGCCACAATATTCACCACCGGAACAACCAGTTCTTCTCCCGCGTCGATCGGCGCGTTTGCATCCAGGCCATTCGCAGCGGCAATCTCAGACGGCCGGCCATGAAGGCTGCTCGCGATGCTGTCCAGCGACTCTCCGGCGCGCACAACGTGAAAGCGCCAACTGCCGCGCTTGTCCTCGGGAATCTTTTCGATGCGCTTCCGATAGACCTCCAGCATTCCCACGGGAAGATGCAGGTCGAATCCCATCTCGCCCGGCGTGCTCATGCGCAGAAGACTTGGGTTCAGCGCAACAATCTCCGGCAACGAGGCGCCGGTTACGTCCGCCACAAGCCGCAGATCGACCGCGTAGTCCACCGTCACCGTGTCCGAGACAACCGGCGCATCCGGCACCATGTCCTCCAGCCCGTATTGCTGCGGGTTCTTCGCCACGATGATCGCCGCGATGATGCCGGGTACATAGTTCTTCGTTGCCTGCGGCAGCGCGTTGCGCCGGTACAGCTCCCAGAAATCCGCATAGCCTGTCCGCATCACTGCGCGTTGCACGTTCCCCGGGCCCCAGTTGTACGCAGCCATCGCCAGGTACCAGTCGCCAAACTGGTTGTAGAGCATCTTCATGTACTTCGCATACGCAATCGACGATTTCTCCGGATCGAACCGCTCATCGTAGTAGCCATTGCGCGTCAAACCGTACACCCCTTGAAACGGCATGAACTGCCACATGCCACCGGCGCCGGACTGCGCATTCACTACCCGCGGTTGAAAGCCAGACTCCGCAACCGCCAGATAGATCAGGTCCTGCGGAACACCCTCATCGCGCAGGTCCTTCGAAATCATCTCCTTGTATTTGCCCGCGCGTTCCAGCGAACGCAGAAGACTGGCGTGGCCGGCCTTCGAGTTCGAGAAGTAGTTGATGAACCCAGCCACATAGTCGTTCACCACCAGAGGAAAGTCCGATTGCGTCGTCTTCAACTCCTCCTCCACCTTCGCCGTCAGTGCCGCATTGGCCGGGAACGTCACCTCGTCGGCGGCATCCAGCGGCGCTGCCTCGATCGGCGCGCTGAAGCCCGTGCCCTGCTTCAGCGCGGACATCTCAAGCGCATTGATCGCATTCAGCAGATGGTCGAACTCGTCCGAAAGTTGCGGATCGTTCTTCACATCCATTCCACTGGTCAACATCAGATCGACCGCCATGTCGAAGTCGGCCCGCGCGGCCTCCAGCCTCCCGCCGCGGTAGTTCGCAACGCCGCTGCTATACGCCCCTTCAACCTGTTGCAGAAGCTGCTGCGCCTTCTGCGTCTTTGCAGCCAGGTCGTTGGCCTGCTGCTGCGTCATCGCCGGAACAGCCGCGGCCACTGGCACCGGAGCAGCGATCGCCGGCGCTGTAGCATTCGCGGCAATCCCGGCCGGCTGGCCTGCCTGCCGTTGCGGACAGCCCGCCAGCAGTATCAGTGACACGCACGCACTCGCCACTGCCCACCGCCGCATCCCGCTTACCATCCGCGCCCGCTCGTTGTATCGATCGAGAATCTTGTCCCACTCCTTCGCCCGCAACCACAGGGTCGATCGCAAACGCATCCCCATTGCAAACGCAGTGCTCATTGTATGACGTTTGCGGATCGCTTCGGTACACAGACCACATCGTATCGATTCACGGCTGCGCATCTCATCCATTCGCAATCGCCGCACGCTTCGCATGAGTTGCGCGATGTCCTGCACGCCCGCTGCGCAGTGATAGCATCGAAGGTTGAGGCGCTTCGCACCCCGCATGGACCCGAACCACATCCGCAACTTCGCCATCATCGCGCACATCGACCACGGAAAGTCCACGCTCTCCGACCGGCTGCTCGAACTCACCGGCAGCTTGACCGCGCGCGAGATGCAGGCCCAGGTGCTTGACGCAATGGACCTCGAACGCGAGCGCGGCATCACCATCAAGGCCCACACCGTTCGCATGATCTACCAGGCGCACAACGGCGAGACCTATCAGCTCAACCTCATCGACACACCAGGCCACGTCGACTTCAGTTACGAGGTCTCCCGCTCGCTCGCGTCGTGTGAGGGCGCGCTCCTCGTCGTCGACGCATCGCAGGGAGTCGAGGCGCAGACCCTCGCCAATGCCTATCTCGCCATCAACCACGGCCTCGAAATCATCCCCATCATCAATAAAATCGATCTCCCCAGCGCCGACATCGACCGCACCAAGGAGATGATCGAAAAAGCCGTCGGCCTTCCCGCCGACGATGCGCTCGCCGTCTCCGCCAAAACCGGAGAAGGCGTAGCCGACATTCTCGAGGCCGTCGTGCATCGCCTCCCGCCGCCTCGCGGAGACGCCGAAGCTCCATTGCAGGCCCTCATCTTCGACTCCTGGTTCGATCCCTACCGCGGCGTCATCGTGCTCGCCCGCATCATCAACGGACGCCTGCGTCAGGGCATGAAGATCAAGATCATGTCCAACGGCAAGCAGTTCGACGTCGAGAGCATGGGCGTCATGACCCCCAAGCCCGTCCCGCTCGCCGAGCTCTCCGCCGGCGAGGTCGGCTTCTTCGTCGCCACCATCAAGAACGTAGCCGACACCAAAGTCGGCGACACCATCACCGAGGTCGCGCGTCCCTGCGCCAACGCCCTCCCCGGATTCGAAGACATCAAGAGCATGGTCTTCGCCGGCCTCTACACCGTCGATACGCACGAGCACGGAATGCTGCGCGACGCTCTCGAAAAGCTTCGCCTCAACGATGCCAGCTTCTCCTTCGAGCCTGAATCCTCCGTCGCTCTCGGCTTCGGCTTCCGCTGCGGATTCCTCGGTCTGCTGCACCTCGAGATCATTCAGGAGCGCCTGGAGCGCGAGTACGATCTCGACCTCATCATCACCGCCCCCGGCGTCCGCTACCAGATCACCCTCACCGACGGCAAGGTCGTCGAGGTGGACAATCCCTCGCGCTGGCCAGAGACCACCGAGATCGTCTCCATCGCCGAGCCCGTCATCACCGCCCGCATCCTCACCAACGAAGAGTACGTCGGCGGAATTCTTAAACTCGTCGAAGAGAAGCGTGGCCGCCAAAAGAACCTCGAGTACGTCACCTCCACCCGCGTCATGATCACCTACGAACTTCCGCTCAACGAGATCGTCCTCGATTTCTACGACCGCCTCAAGACCGTCTCCCGCGGATACGCCTCGCTCGACTACGCTCTCTCCGGCACCTGGATCTCGCCCATGGTCAAGCTCGACATCCTCATCGGCGGCGATCCGGTCGATGCGCTCTCCATCATCGTCCACCGCGACTTCGCCTACGACCGCGGCCGCGCTCTCGTCTCCAAGATGCGCCAGCTCATCCCGCGCCAGATGTTCGAGGTGGCCATCCAGGCAGCCATCGGCGTCAAAGTCATCGCCCGCGAGACCGTCACCGCCCTGCGCAAGAACGTCATCGCCAAGTGCTACGGCGGAGACATCAGCCGCAAGCGCAAGCTCCTCGAAAAACAGAAGGAAGGCAAGAAGCGCATGAAGCGAATCGGAAAGGTCGACATCCCCCAGGAGGCCTTCCTCGCCGTCCTCAAGGTCGGCGAAGAGTAGCGCCGCAACCTCAGCTTTGATGCATCCCCATCGCTTCTATAGTGTTTCTCTTGTTGGTATAGAGGCGAAACACTCAAGTCGTCATTCTGGCGCAGACCACATGAGTCGTCATTCTGGCGAAGCCAGAATCTCAGTATTTTGTTTGTAGCTCCTCAACACTTTCAGAAGATCGGCTCTAGCCTCTGTGGATCGCCTTTTATTTGCGAACCTAACATCGTTTTTGGAAATTTTCCAGATGCTTGCTTCAAGCGACTGAAAAAATGTGACTTGAAGCAGCAAGTGGCGCGTATACCGCCGCCCGCTACAGTCCCTTGCCTGGTTCATGAATTTCCCGCGCTGCATTATCCACATTTTTTCCACAGCAGAATCCACGCAGATGCAGATTCCCTCGTGCAGCAACACAAAAGGGAGGCCTTCGCGGCCTCCCTTTTGACTGAATCGCTTGATGCCGGGCTATTTCGCTGTCGGCTTCGCTGTGGGTGTTCGCGGCGTTGTAGTGGCCGCGGGCTTCGCGCGAGTCGCCGCGGATGGAGTTGCGGGTGGCAGCGGCGCAACCTTGGACGCGGCGTTGTACGCATCGATCACAGCCACCGTAATATCTGCATTCGGCTGCGTTGCGGCCCACATCACCGGGCTCGACTGGTCGCCGACGTTGAGCAGCAGCGTATAGCCGTTATCGCTCACGTACTTCCTCATCACCACATCGACCTTCGCAGCCACCTTCCCCAGCGCCTCCTGGATGTCGGCCTGCGAAGAGTTCTGGAAGTCCTCGGAGTCGCGTTGATACTGTTTGTCTTTGGTGTCGATGTTCTTCAGCCGCGTGGCGCGCTCTTCGTCCGGCAGCGTGGCCGGCGCGGCCTGCAACTGCTTCTTCAGCGAATCAATCTCGGCGGCCAGCTTATCCAGATTGGTCTTCTGCGTCTCGTACTTCTTCCGCAGATCTTCCACCGCGCGCTGGCCTTCGTTGGTCGCGTAGACGGCCTGCTCGAACGCGATGATCGCGATCCGCGAGGGAAACGCCGACGGAGGAACCAGGACGGGAGATTGCTGCGCCGATGCTGCGCTAGACGCGGCGGGCGCGGCAGCCGGGGCGGAACTGGCGGCGGGTGCGGCGGGTTGAGGCTCGGCAGGCGCAGCCTGTGCTATCGCGGCCACTGGAAGAAGTCCCGCGACCAGCGCGGCGAGAAGAGCAAACTTGGATTTCATGCGGTGTAACGCTCCTTGGAAGTTTTCCTGATCCATCTGCCGCCGGAGATGCTCTCACGCACCCTCCCGGTCAGTTGCCCTGCATCCACCCACCGGATTGCCGTTAGTGCCCAACCGGGAAGGGCTCTCACCGCGCTTTACCGCCTTGATCTCCATTAACCAGCTTCAGTCCATGAGGTTTGGCGGGAGCGAGAGGGGCTGCCAGAACTTCATTCATTATATTGCCCGTCTCGCGCATGGGTCAAACCTCCATCCCGAAATATGGAGTTCGTCGAATGAACTCTCTTGTTTTTGGGGAACGACTCCACACCAGTGAGCGCATTCAGTGTGAATTCCGGCCAAGTCGGCAAGAGTTCCTTTGGCATTCCAATTGCTCGTCTATCAATCGAAGTCAGGCCAGGAAGAGATGCACCCAACGTAGGTGCAATCCCGGGTTTCAGGTTTTTCTTTCGCAAGGAAGACTTTTCAGGAGGCCTTTGACAGGCCATTGTGCTTCGGGCCGCTCCCTCCCCAGGAAGCGGCCCTTGCACTTAAACACCCGGATCGAGGGATGGTCAAATGCGGCCAACTCGATCGGGGCGCCAATCCCATGCAAATGTTTCCCTTGCTACGGTTTGGCTTTGAGCGTATGATCGATCTTGGCTTGTGAACCGGCTGTGGGTGCCTGCCGCTGTGTAATCACTGGGTTTTCCGATGGCGGCTAGATACACAGGAATTCGCGGATCCCAACGGATTTCATGGAACTGGCGGATTCCACTGGATTCAATGCACGGGATCGAATGCGCCGGGGAATTGAATCGCGACAAATGCACACCATCGACGCAACAGTTGCGCCCGATCAAAATGAGTTGCAAATTGGGGCAACGGTGAGGGATTTGCCATCGTTGGTGATCGCACTTTGGCAATTTCAGGTGGCTTTTGGCAATTCCAGGTTGCTTTTTGCAACCCTCAGCTTTTGAAAATACCCGGTGGCTTTGGCAGTGCAGGTGGCTTTGGCAATCCCGGTGGCTTTGCAATAACAGGTGGCTTTGGTAATTCCGGCGCGCGCAGCGGCAGTTTGCATCCGCAGTGATAATGCCGCTCGCGGCTGATTGATGCAGGTACAGGTAGTTCGAGTACAACTTGATTCCGTTTCCTCAAACGCTGTAATACCGGTCTGCTTCCATCTCCGCGCTCTCCGCGGGGAGCCGTCAGGCCGCGAAGCGTGGGCAGCAAACGCGAATCGCCAACCCGCAATAGGATGTGGAAACATGAGTTCAGAGCAGAATGCACCCGAGGTGCAGATGGTCCAGGGTCCGCCGTCACCGCCCGCCCAGATGGATACCCAGATGGATACCCAGATGGATCAAAACGGTCCGGCGCAGGCAGACGCGCACAACACCCAGCACGGCATGGGGCAATCCAAGAGCAGCCGCCGCCGCCGCCGCAAGCGCAAGAACAAGTCGCCGGACGCCCTCCAGCAGGGAGGCCAGGGTGCCCCCGGCCAGTTTGTAGGAGACCTACAGGCAGGCGAGCAGGTTCTGGCCTCCGGCGGCCAGCCGCAGAACTTCCAGCCCGGCGAACCCCAGCAACAGTCCGCCGCGGGCCCATCCACCAAACGATGGAAAAAGAAGTTTCGCGACCGCGATCGCCCGCGCACCCAGGACAACCCGGGCAACCAGGCCAGCCCGGGTCTCGGCAATGGCGCGGGCTACCGCGACGCCAACAGCCATCAGCCCGGAAACGGCGGCAGCTTCAAGCGCAAGGGCAAGCAGCAGCGCGGCCCGCGCAGCTTCGTCGGCCCCATGGACCACAGCTATCGCGCGGTCAACGGAAACTTCGCCGACGCGCCGCCCTCCACCATCGAGGCCCAGGGCAACTACCAGGGCAGGGGTGGCGGCGCACGCAGCTATGTCAGCGACTCCCAGCCCATCGACTACTCCATCGGCCGCCCCATCCCCATCCCGGACGACGCCCCCACCAAAATCTACTTCTTCATCGAAGACCTCTTCTTCAACGCCAAGATCACCGAAACCGCCCGCAAGCTCGGCGTCAAGGTTGCCTTCATCAAGAACGAAAAAGACGCCATCGCAGAGCTGACAGACAGCGAGGAGGCCGCCCGCCCGGGCCTCATCGTCTTCGACCTCAACAACGCCAGCGCCAAGCCCCTCACCCTCATCCCCAAACTCAAGGCAAAGCTGAAGAAAAGCACCTCAATCGTCGGCTTCCTCTCCCACCTGCAGAACGAGCTGCGCGCCAAGGCAGTCGAGGTGGGATGTGACACCGTCATGCCCCGCTCCGCCTTCTCCCAGAACCTCCCCAACCTCCTCCGCCGATACGGCCTACAGGAAGACGAAGAAGATAACTTCAACCAGTAAAGCTCGGTGGTCAGTGGGAATAGTGGTTCGTGGAAAAATAGCGATTGTCATTCTGAACGCAGAGAAGAATCCCCGCATTTCGTTCGTAGCGGGATAGTCTGCACCATCGGAAAAATGCGTTCATACCACAAACGGCCTGCCCCATGCAGGCCGCTTTTATTTTGCCGAAACCGCCTCATGCACCGCCAGCAGTTGCTCCAGCAGCCCTTTCAGCTTGTCCAGCCGCAGCGCATTCGCCCCGTCCGACTTCGCCTGCGCCGGGTCCTCGTGTACCTCCAGGAAGACCCCATCCACTCCCGCCGCCACCGCCGCCCGCGCCAGCACCGCGATGAACTCCGGCTGCCCGCCGCTCACGCCATTGGCCGCCGAAGGAGTCTGCACCGAGTGCGTCGCGTCGAAGACCACCGGCGCGAACCGCCGCAGGATCGGTAGCGCGCGCATGTCCACCACCAGGTTGTTGTAGCCGAAGCTGGCACCGCGCTCGGTCAGCATCACCCGCGCCGCGTTGCCCGGAAGCACCGAGTCGCGCACCTTCAGCACCGCATGTTGCATGTCCAGCGGTGCCACGAACTGCCCCTTCTTCACGTTGATGGCCCGCCCCGTATGCGCCGCCGCAATCAGCAGGTCCGTCTGCCGGCACAGGAACGCCGGAATCTGCAGCACCGCCTCCACGTCGCCCAGCGCCTTCGACAGCCGCAGGCAGTCCTCCGGCGTATGCACGTCCGTCAGGATCGGCAGCCCGTTGCTCTCGGCAATCGCCCGCAGGATCCGCGCGCCCTCCACCAGTCCCGGCCCGCGGAAGCTCCGTATGCTGGTGCGGTTCGCCTTGTCGTAGCTGGCCTTGAAGATGTACGCAATGCCCAGGTCTGCCGCGATGCGCTGGATCGCATCGGCCAGCATCCGAGCGTGCGTCTCGGACTCCAACACGCAAGGCCCGGCGATTAAAAACAGCTTGCCGCGGCCAACCGGAACAGCGCCAACATCGAAGGAATGGTTCACGCACCTATTCTATGCATCTTGCGCGATCGGTGGGGTCGGATTCCCCTCCCTGACGTGTCCTCTGCGCCAAGGAGGGACTCACAATCCGCCGCCGTCTAGCGAATCGTCGCAGTTTCTACCGCACAGTCAGCAACTCCGTCTCGTACGGCTTCAGTTCGAGCTTCACCGTAATCGCGCCCTTCGCCGCCGTCGAAACCACGGGCGAGACCGTTCCCGTTGCCGCGTCCCATGCCTCCACCGTCTTGCCCGCCGTCTTCAGCGTCACTGAGTGCGAACTGCCCTGCGCGCCTTCGTTGAAGAACAGGTAGACGTCCGCGTCCTTCAGCCGCCGCGTCATCACCTTCAGCGCGGTGTCCGGCGTATCCAGCGCAACCTCACGCGTACCGATCGCCATGTTGAGCGCCGTCTCGATCGCCGCCGGAACCACCTGCGGCCCAGGAGGCGTTGCCGGCGCGGCAGCCGGTGGAGTCGGCGTCGGCGGAAGCTGCGCCGAAGTTTCAACGGTTGCCCAGGCAAAGTCCGCCGTCGCCGCCCCGCGCGCATCCAGCATCGTCTTGCCCTCGATCAGCGTCGGCGTCCGCCCCAGGAAGAAGACCTTGCCCCCGCCCTGCACCAGCGCCTTCAGCCGGTCCAGCTCCGCCTGCGTCAGAATCTCCGCCGACGGAATGATGACCGTCCGGTACTGGTTGCCGCTCATGGATTCGAGGAACCCAGGCCCAGCCTTCAGGTCTTCGGCCAGCGCGTTCTGGTTGATGATGTCGAAGTCGATCTGCCGCTCCGCCAGCATCCGCTCGCTCGACACAAACGCGGTGTCGGAGGCTGCATCGTTCAGCCACATCGAGCTCGACGGAATGTACAGCGCAACCGTCGCCGCCGGCCGGCCCATGCTCATCACATAGGTCAGCCGCTCGAGATACTGCATCAGCGCGGGCCATCCGGGATCGCGCATCAGCGCCGAAGGCCCGCCGCGCGGACGCCGCGGTGGCGCAGCAGCACCCGCGGTCGCCGCAGTCGGAGCAGTCGCCGCGTCCGCTGGTGGCCCGAATGCGTCAGCCGGGGATGTCGCCGGGTAGAACATCGTCTCGATCACGTTCACCCCGCGCACCACCTCCTCATTCAGGATGTAGCGCGCCATGGTCGCATCGGGCTCCGGCCGGTACGCCGCAAAGGTCTCTGTGAACGCGCGCGGATGCCCATACACATGCGCCGCGCTGGAAGCCAAACGCGGAAAATCCGAGACCGTGTCGGTCCAGATCTGGTGCCAGATGGAGTCGATCCCCGGCTCTTCGACGTACTTCATGTCGCGTTCGAAGTCGCCCTCGGACCGCACCAACTCCATCTCCATCTCTTCGTGGTTCAGGTGGACCTGGTACTCCACGCCGTGAGCCGCGCACCACACACCCTGAGGCTTGAAGAAGCCGTCGCGGAACATCTGCGAGAAGACGTCGTAATAATCGCCCTTGGCGCGCTGCTCGGCGTCCGTCAGCTTCGCTGCAGGCGGTGGAGGCGTCCTCGCGGCCTGCGCTGCTTGCGCTGCGGCTGGTGTGGTTGTCGCGCCAGGCACCGCCGCCGCAGGCCTCGGCCGTCCACCGCCGCCAGCCGACAGCAGCATCGCGCCCAGGTACGGCCGAATGTCGTACCCCTTCACCTGCTGGAAGATATCGAAGAACTTGGGCGTCCACGGCAACCCGGCGATCGAGTAGTCCGGCTCGTCGCCGCGGAAGCCCAGAATCGTCGTGCCGAACAGCTCCGGCATGGCCTTGTAGTAGCCGTTGTGGGTCTGCTCGAGATACGCCGCCGTCGCCTCGGGATTCATGTAGTCCTCCAGCGAGTTCGACGAGTCCTTTGCGTGTGTCGGGTTGGCGTCGCTCCGCGTAGGCGAGGTGCGGAAGACATGCTCCACCACCTGCACCGTCCAGTCGCCGCCCGCCGGGGCGGTCCACGCGATGTTGCCGCCGGTGACTGGCACTGGCAAGCGCTCGCCTGTAGCGCTGACCGCCACCGCAGCCACGGCATCGGGGCCAACCGCCTGGCTGAGCGTTTCGCCGGCCTTCAACGGCAGTCGCTGGCCGATGCTGAGCGCCTGCATGCGCAGCTCGGGTTTCTCCTTGGTGAAGTATCCGCCCGCAAACCCGCTGGGATAGCCGATCTCGTCCACGATCCACACCTTCATGTCGCGCTTCTTGGCCTCTTCGACGAATTGCTTGAAGAAGGCGAAGTACTCCGGTGTCAGGTAGGTCGTCGTCATGCCGCCGCCGGCCTGCGCCGTCACCGCATGGAAGCCGAGGCTCTTCATGGTGTCGAGGTCGTGCGCCAGGCTCTGGATGGTCACCGCGCCATTCATTCCGAAGTATGGCTCCGGCCCATACTCCGACGGAGGCGTCTGCCACGCCAGCTTCACCTCGGCCGCGGTCGGCATCTGCACCTTTTGGAAGGCAAACTTCGCCACGGTCGACGAATGCTGCGCTACGGCCGCCGGGTGCTGCGCTGAAGTTGTCGGATGTCGCGCGACGGTCGATTGCCCAAAGCTCGGTTGGACCGGCAGGACCAGAGCGCATGCAACCACTCCGGCTGCACATGCGGCGATTGCGGTCCAACCAGAGGTCGCGCGGCGGTTCTTGCGATCATTTTTAGTTACAGATAATTTCTTCATCGGTAGCTCCCATGTCGACGCGATTCGATCTCTCCAGTGTGCAGGAAAAGTCTGCAAACCCACCGCAGAGCGTTATACATCCCCGGAACAACGTTTGGAAACCCGACGACGGCAGATCTTCCTGCCTGTGCACGGACTGCATCCACAACACCCGCAAGCGGCCGGACTTACACTGGATACTAGGCACACTCTGCGAATGACTTCCCAATCCAAATCCGCCGCGCCGCGCGCGCCGCTGCACTTCCTTGGGCTGGCCTGCGCTATCGGCGTCTCCACCATCTACTTCAACCAGCCGCTGCTGGTGGAGATGGGCAAAACCTACGGCGCGCCCGCCAGCCGCGTGATGTTCGTCTCCGGCGCGACGCAGGTCGGCTACGCGCTTGGGCTCCTGCTCTTTGTGCCGCTGGGCGACCTGCTGGAGCGCCGCGCGCTCATGATGCGAATGTACGCCGCCGTGGTTGTGGCGCTTCTTCTGGTCTCCCTTGCGCCCACGCTGGCCTGGCTGATCGCGGGCAGCGTCGTGCTGGGAGTGGTGGCCTCGGTAACCCATATCGTGGTCCCCATCGCGCCCGACATGGTGCCCGAAAAAGCGCGCGGGCGTGCCATCGGAACGGTGATGATGGGCCTTCTGCTTGGCATTCTGCTGGCGCGGACCTTCGCCGGATGGGTCAGCCACATCCCCGCGCTCTTCATCTACGCCCCGCGCCTCTTTCCCAAGGGAGCCTTCTGGGTCACCGACGGCTGGCGCTATGTCTTTATCATCGCGGCGCTGGCGAACGCTGCATTTCTTCTTCTGCTCGGCCGCGTCATGCCGCGTCTGCCGCCCAAACAGCAGTTGCGCTACGCCGACGCAATGCGCTCCCTGTGGACGCTCTTCCGCTCCCAGCCACTGCTGCGCGAGTCGAGTTTGATCGGTGCCCTCGTCTTCGCCTCCTTCAGTTGCTTCTGGACCACGCTGGCCTATCTGCTCAGCAGCCACTACGGTCTCGGCCCTGGCATCGCGGGCAGCTTCGGGCTGGTCGGCGCGGCGGGCGCACTGGCCGCCCCAATCGCCGGCAGGCAGTCCGACAAGCGCGGTACGCGTTGGGTACTCACCGTCGCAATCAGTCTTCTCGCCTTCTCCTACGTGCTTCTGTGGGCCGGCGAAAGGTCTAGCCTCCCCTTTGCGCTGCACATCGCCGTCCTCGTCGTCGGAGTCATCGTGCTGGACATCGGAGCGCAACTGGCACAGATCTCCAACCAGACGCGCATCTTCGGCCTGGTAACCTCGGCCCGCAGCCGCTTGAACACCGTCTATATGACCATGTACTTCGGCGGCGGCGCGGTCGGCTCGGCGCTCGCAACCGTGGCCTGGGATCACTGGCGCTGGAACGGCGTCTGCGGACTGGCGCTTGCGCTGATCTCGCTCGCCGGCCTCTGCCACGCCCTCGGCACGCGCACCCCCGCCCCATTCAACCCCGACTCGCGCAGCAACCACTCCCTCGACAGCGTCCTCGAAGCCTAACGCGCTTTGACCCTCGCTATATGGGTTGTCATTCTGACCCTGAGCGCAGCGAATGGGGAAGAATCCCCGCATTTCGTCCGAAGCGCGATACAGTACCCCATCAGCAAAAATGATCGAGGGCACCTGATCTGCTCTATCTCTTCAGTAAATCGACCGGCTGATTCACGTCCTCAATCCGAAAATATCCTGCCAGCGCCGGATGCCGTCTGGCCACTGCGAGGTACATCTCCCACGCCACGCGCCGATAGCTGAAGTGCCCCGCCACACCGCTGCGCAGCTCTGCGATGTAGAGCGCCTCGGCAAAGTCCATCTTGAACATCGCCCGCACCCGCGTCCCCAGCGGCAGCAGATAAGCCGCAGCCTCCGGCCCCGCCGCATCGCGCATCGCGCGGTAGGCGGCGTGCGCGGCGTCCATCGCGGCGGTGTAGGTCCGGTCGAGCCCAGCCTCGGCCAGCGTAGGCTGTCCGGGGCACACCGGCGTCTCGTATCCGTGCGCGTCGGTGAAGGGCTGGATGAGCTGCACGCAGCGGCGATGGCGGTGCATATCGCGGAAGCCGCCGATGTCCATCAGGATGTCGAACCGGAAGCTCTGCCCGGCGGAGAAGGCGCGTGGCAGCTCGTCGTGCGGGCCGCGATGTTTCATGCCGAGCGCGACAATCTCCGCGATCTTTCGTGAATCCAGTCCAGCAACCGTGCGCTGAATCTGCCGCCACGAGGTGTGGCTCTCCGCGTAGAGCAGCGAAGTCGCAAGCTCAACCTCCAGCGACCCAGAATCTTCCACCAGATCGACAACCGGCGCATCCTCGATCGCCTGCCCTGCCATCACCTCGGCGGCGGCCTGGCGCATCTCCCCGCGCGTTGCAATGGCGTATTCATTGGCCGCGGAGTACTTCACCAGCGTAGGCGCGGTCTTCACCGGGCGCAGCAGCACATCGCGGAGCCTGCTTCCGCAAGTTTTATCGACCGAGCCAACCTCCTCGCACAGGGCGCGCGCCTCGTCGTGGGTGACGTTCCACGCCGGCGAGGCGGCGGCAGCTTTGAGCCTCTCGCCGAGGCTGTGGATCTCGGCAAAATCGCTCGCCAGTAGCCGCGAGATCTGGTTCTCCAGCGTGCGCGCGCTCACGATCTGTCCCAGCGATGTGTTGGTCGCCAGCGGCAATAGGTAGCGCGCCACGTCGAAGGCGCGTGCCTTCAGCGTGCGCACATACGCCTCGTCCTTCATCTCCTCGGGCTGCGCAATCGCACGCTTCAGCGCCTCCAGCATTCCCGCGCCGACGCGGTCGTAGGCGGCAAACAGCGCCTCGATCGATGCCGTGTAGCTGGCCGTCCGCTCGCCGGACTGGTCGCTGAATTGGGGCGTGAACCAGCCGGATTTGCGGAAGTTCTGGTAGCGAGTGCTGCGCTCCTGCCCGTCCCAGCGCTGCTCATCCACCAGCGCGACGGCGGCCAGCAGCGACAGCCGTTCGATGGCAAACGGAATGTGCGCCAGGTCGGCGATCGAGCGGTGCCCGTACTGGAAGTAAAACGTGTTCAAAAACTCTTCCGCGCGCTGCGAACTGATCTCGGAGAGCGACTCCTTCATGCTCAGCGACGAGCGAGAGTACTTCGCCATCGCGTACGCCAGCACCTCGGGGTCCGCGCCCTGAATGGCGTATACATCGGTCTGCTTCGCGGCAGCGGTGGTTGGTGGAGCGGAAGTCTCGGCGGAGTGCTTCGGGTCGGCGGCGGCTGGCAGTTTATCGGGCATGTCCATGCAAGGATAAGTCATTCTGCGAGCGATGTGCCTCGATCTCTATGGATGAATCGCTGTTGGTTCGTATAATGGTGAATTCTGAGGCAATGGAGACAGATGAGTACTCTTGCAGGTCGGGTTGCGTTGGTAACGGGAGCGTCGCAGGGCATCGGGCGCGCATGTGCGCTGGCTTTGGCGGAGGCGGGAGCTACCGTCGCGCTTTGCGCGCGCAACGAGGCAAAGCTGGCCGATGTCGCCGCCGAGATCAATGGCGCCGCTGGGCGGGCGGCCGAGGCGGCGGGCGAGATGGACGATGCAGCAGCACTGTGCGGCGGGGCGGCCAGCGCCGGCGTCACGGAGCCGGTTGCCGGATCGGCGTATGTATTCGCGCTCGACCTCGGCAGCGAGCAGTCGATCACAGCCTGCGCCAAGGCCGTTATCGCACAGCTCGGCAAGGTCGAGATCCTCGTCAACAACGCGGGCATCACGCGCGACACCCTCACCCTGCGCATGAAGCGCAAGGACTGGGACGATGTACTGGCCACCAACCTCACCGGCGCATTCCTGATGACCCAGGCCGTCATGGGCTCCATGCTCAAGGCGCGCTGGGGACGCATCATCAACATCACCTCGGTGGTCGGCGAGACCGGCCAGGCCGGGCAGGCCAACTACGCCGCGTCCAAGGCGGGCCTCATCGGCCTCACCCGGTCGCTGGCGCGTGAGCTGGCCAGCCGCGCGATCACCGTGAACGCCATCGCGCCGGGGTTCATCGAGACCGCCATGACCGCCGTGCTCACCGGCGAACAGCGCACCGCGATGACCTCACAGATTCCCTTGGCGCGCGCAGGCACGGACCGCGACATCGCCGCCGCAGTCGCCTTTCTCGCCTCCGAGGAGGCCGGCTACATCACCGGCCACACGCTGGACGTCAACGGCGGAATGTACATGGGGTAAAGGTTCGAGGTACAAGGTTCGAGGTTCGAGGCAGAGGGGCGTTCGTCAACGGGATCGTCTTTGTTTTCAATTGAAAACATGCAACCTGCAACTGACAACTTACTCCAGTGCTATTAACATAACCGATAGTATCTTTGCTGGTTCACAATCGGCTTGGGGTTCAAGTAGAGCTTCAAGAGAAGTGCTCTATCTGGCTCCCGGTGAACCTTGGCGGGTACGCGAATCGCGGCGGCGCACAAATTAGTTATTGACCGTACCGTGTTGGATGTTTACTTTGTGGCTAATGGCAAACATGCAAACACTTCCGACGCCGCTGAACAGCCTTCCTCCCGTGGGCACCATCGCGATGAGCATTGGGGCCACAATCCGCGCCTATCGACTGCAAAAGGGGATGTCGCAGGGAGACATCGAGAAGCGGACCGGGTTGTTGCGCTGCTATCTGTCGCGCGTGGAGAACGGGCATACGGTGCCGTCGCTGGAGACACTGCAGAAGATCGCATACGCGCTGGACCTGCAACTGGCGCAGTTCTTCTCCGATCAGACGGTCAGCCAGGACATGTCCCCGCTGCACCTGGGCGAGGATGAGATCCGCTTCCTCACCCAGATCCAGCGCTATTCGGCACGGCTCTCGGAGAACGACCGCAAACTGCTGCTGGCGATGGTGCGCAAGTTCGCGCAGACCACACTGGTTTGAGTTACAGGGTGCCAGTTGCAGGTTGCAAGTTGAAGACCTGCGGCATCCGGTGATTGAATCTCGCAACTTCAGATCCGGACACCGAATTCCAGCCCTTCGCAACTGACAACCTGCAACTCACAACTGCCCTACAGCAGGTTTGCAATCCAGTAGCCGGCGAGTGCCAGAAAAAAACACGCGACGGCGAAGGTGATCTTCTGACGGCTGAGGTAGCGTTCGCGGCCGGCGGTCATGCGCGGTACCAGCGGGACGCCCAGCGCCAGGCCGCTCAGGAAGCCCCCCATGTGCGCCGAATTGTCGATGCGGATGCCGACATTGACGAATATTGTGCTGAGCCCGATGACCAGGTTGATGAGCGCGAACTTAACCACCATGCTGCGCAGTCTGCGCAGCTCCTCCCACGGGAACGGCAGACGGCGGTTGCTCAGCAGCACGATCAGGATTCCGGCGATGCCGAAGACCGCGCCCGACGCGCCCGCGCCCACCTGCATCAGATAGCCCGGGTCGTGTGTTCTCAGCGTGAAGACGACGTTCCAGGCCATGCTCAGCAGGTTTCCCGCAATCCCCGTAATCATGTACACGGCGACCATTCCGTAGGGGCCGATCAGCGGCTCGCCCAGAATGCCCAGGTTCCATAGGCACCACATGTTGGTAAGCAGATGGATCAGCCCGACATGCACAAAGGTCGCGGTCAGCAGGCGGTACCATTGGCCGTGCAACACCAGCCCGGTGACGTTTGCGCCGTAGTGCAGCAGGTCGTTTTCCGTGGGGCTGCGCGGGTCCACGCCATGGGTGACCATCCACAGGTAGACGGCGATATTGATGGCAAGCAGCAGGTAGGTTCCGGGGGCGGAGCGTGGGTCCCAGACGCCGTACTCGCGGCGGCGCCGCGCCTGCTCGGGCGAGTACGCCTCGGCGGGTGCGTACTCCTCGGCAGGTACGGTGGAGTCGGCGGGAGGAACAATCTCGCCTTCGAGATGCGATTGCGTGGAAGACATGGCGCTACTTCTACGCTAACCCATTTCCGTTGTCCGCGTGGTGAAACGAACGCAAGACCGGCCACGAACCTGCACGAGCCGTCTCAAACTTGAAGCGGATCGGAAAGACAATCGGAGGTCAGGCGGCGTTCTTCATGATGCGTTCGCGGATGTGCGGCGGAATGCGCTGGATTGCGTCTGCCACCAGGCCGGGGATCGGCGTAGCGATAGCGACCAGCACCCACAGAGTCAGCGAGATGACCAGGCCGGCAATGGCCGTTGCCTCCAACGAGATCGTGATCGGTGTGTGGTAAAGGTGGCCGTGCAGGCTGCTGCCCAGGTGCGCTATGGCCTCGATGCGGTGCAGCACAGCCGCGGCCAGCAGAAAGGCCATTATCGACAGCGAACTGACGGAGATCAGCAGCACATCGATAGTGCGCGCCAGATGTTGGCGGCGGCGGCATTGTGCGCACTCAGACAGGTGATGGTCGTAGTCCGTGCGCATCGCGGGCGAGACGCCTGAGACGTCGTATCGCCAGCCCGCCAGAATGTCCCCAATGACCGGGTCGGTGCAGTGCGGTTCGTCCACGCGACGCGATCTGGAAGTTCGTGATGCGAAATTTAACATAATGTTATAAACACCATTCTAATTGATCTGATAGAGCATAACCGGGAAAAGAACAAACTGGACCGGATTCTGTCACAACTGCACAACAACGTGAAGAGACCTGACAGTCGTTCTCATTCTGCGGTCAAAACATTGAATCAAAATAAGTTATAGACAGATCGGGTCGATCGGAGCGGCTTGCCGGGCCAGCAGAATGCGGTTGCCCAGCAGCCTCCCCCGCTCCCGGATCGCCTCTTCGGCCGAAAGCAAGGCAAGCTCGGGAGCGTTGTTGGTCTCTGACAGGTGGCCGAGGACGATGTACATGGCACTACCGTCGTAATCGCGGCTGAGGAACTCGGCGGTTGCGTGGTTCGAGAGATGCCCGACGCGAGAGAGCACGCGCTGCTTCACCGCCCACGGGTAGGGGCCGTCCTTCAGCATCTCCAGGTCGTGGTTGGATTCCAGCAGCAGCACGTCGATCCGCTCCAGCGCCCGCTTGACGTTGGGCGGCACATAGCCAAGGTCGGTGGCGATGGCCATGCGGATAGACTCCGAGGCCGACTCGAAGACGAAGCCGCACGGATCGGCCGCGTCGTGCGGCGTGGTGAAGGGCGTAATCGCGAGATCTCCGATCGAGAAGCTGATCCCAGGCTGGAAGTACTCCACTGCGGGCAGGCTGGCCGGGTCACGCCGGAACGCGGCCTCCGGCGCGTCTTCTTCTTCAGCATCCGTCTCAGCGGATGCGGCTGCAATCTGGATCGGGCCGCCCGGCTCGCAGAGTTCAGTATCGGCAGACTCTATAGTGAGCGCGGCGCGCGCCTCCTTCTCCTTCTGCACGTGTTCCAGCCACTTGGCGTAGGTCATGGTGGTGCGCGGGGTCATCTGCCGCACCCAGGCGCGGTGCGTCGGCTCGCTAAAGTACACCGGAATGCGCAGCCTGCGCGCCAGTACCGACAGGCCCGCAACGTGGTCCGTATGCTCATGCGTGATAAGGATGGCATCCAGCGCGGAGGCGTCTTCGTTGGCCAGCGCCATGCGCTTCAGCAGCTCGCGGCAGCTGAACCCCGCGTCCACCAGCACACGCGTCTCGGCGCTGGCGATCACCGTCGCGTTGCCCTTCGAGCCGGAGGCCAGAACCGTCATGCGCATACGTCTCAAGATACGCCGATCCGCTGTGGATTAGCGGCCCGCGTCGCCGTGGGGCGTGCCTTTTCGGATGCAGGCTTCATGCCAATCAAAGCCACAGGCGCAAGGCTGTCAATGCCGCGCTCGCAGCACATAAATGCGGTAGCCGGCAGGCGTCTCTTCGCGGCTCCACCAGCGCGCGGTACGCGCGGGCCGCCACTCGGTCTGGAGCGTGTAGTCGTCGGCCAGTAAGCTCTCGAAGGCAGGCCAGCGGTTCAGTTTGCGGTAATCGAGAGCGTCCGCGCTGCCGAGGTAGAGACCGCTGGTCACAATCATGACCCGTGGAGGGTTTATCGCGAGATCGCGCGCCATCTCCTGGCGGGTCTGGCGGACGACCGGCACGTTGCCGTCTCCAAAGAGGAAGAAGTCGGAGAGGGTGCCGTTCGAAGGCTCCAGACGCATGTTGTAGAGCACATTTCCGCAGCCGGAGTTCGTGTCGATGCAGAGGACCTTGTGCGATAGCTGCTGGCCGCCGAGCGAGTTGAGGTCCTGAGTCAGCGACGAGATGAAGTCGGTCTGCCACCAGCGATAGCCATGAATCAGAATCGCCGACTTCGGTGCGAGGAAGAAGCCGCCAAACCCCAGACCGAGCACGGCAAGGGCCTGAATCGCCCGGGTGCGGCGCGTCGGTGCTGGCGGGAGGAAATCGAGCGCACGGGTGAGATCGAGGGCGATCAGCGGTAGCAGGAAGACCAGCAGCGGATACCGGTAGTACGGCAGCGCACGTGCCTGGACGATGCAGTTCACAGCGCCGAAGATAACGCCAAGCAGCAGGGCATCCCGCGGAAACTCGCGGGATGCGCTTCTCCGCCGGGGAAGGAGGGCAAGCACTGCGAGCCAGGCGATGACCAGCGGATGCAGCGTGGAGATGCTGTGCAGCAGCAGGAAGCCGAGCGGGCGGTGTCCCAGGCTGGCGTAGTAGGGGACGAGCGTGTGGAGGGTGGCAAGAAACGCGGCAAGCGCGCGTTCCCGCAGCAGGAACACGAGGACTATCGCGGGCGCGACCAGATATGCGAGCGCGGCGGGCAGAAGAAACGCGCTATCTCCGCTCTTGCGCGGTCCGTGCTTGCTGCGGGCAGGAGCTCGGACAACGTAAAGCCCGAGCGCGAGCTGAGCGACGGTCAAGAGCGGGGCCGTGGGCTTGATGGTGAATGCGATGCCGGAGAGCAGTCCAAAGGCGGCGGCGCACATCGCCGAGCGTTTTTGGACAGAGTGGACAAAGAAGGCGGTTGCGGCGACGAGGCAGACGGCCATGGTCAGGTCGCGCTGGCCTCCCTGGGCCAGGCCGTCGCGGCCGTGGGTGAGGATGAAGAGCGAGGAGGCAAAGAGGCCGGCGAGCCAGCCATTGTCCGATCCCACCCACGACGATGAGACCGTCATGGATGGGGCACCCGCGCGGCGCGTAATCACGAAGAAGGCCACGGCCGCGGCTCCCATCAATGCGAAGTCGAAGAGTCGCCACGCCAGGTCGCCCATGCCAAACACGTGCATGGCGGCGATCTCGATCAGGTACGAGCCGGGCATGTTCATGTCGCCGAGCTGGCGGTACGGAGCCCAGCCGCGCTCAATCAGCCACCCAATGTAGTGGATCAGCGATGCATCGCCCACCAGCGGCCAGCGCCAGCTCCACGCAAAGTAGAGCAGCGCCGAGATGCTGAGGCTGGCGGCCAGCGCGACTCGAAAGAGGCGTGCACTCCCGTTGCGCACTGGTCTCTCCTTTCGTGTACGAGTCTAAAGGATGCAGGTCCGTTTCGATGGGGGACCGGAGTTCGCCGTTGGAAGAGGGCCAGTCTTTCCGAGTGTTCTATGGGCAGGCGACCAACAGGACAGTGATATTGTCCCGGCCACCCTTTGCGTTGGAGGCCTCTACGAGCGCATGGCAGGCGGTATCGAGCGCGGCCTGTAGAGCCGTGCCGGCTGTGGCGTAGTTCCGGCGGTCGGAGTCGCGGCAGGCTGCGGCTAGCTCCGCCGGCCCAGCGGTGCAGCCGAGAATCTGTGCGATCTCCTCGTCGTCCAGCTCGCGGGTGAGGCCGTCGGAGGCGAGCAGGTACAGATCGCCGGACTGTGCGGCGTGCGAAGCGATCTCCGGCTCGACCGTGGACTGCGACCCGATGGCGCGGGTGATGATGTTGCGCATCGGCGAAGCTGTGGCCTGCACTCGGCTCAGCACGCCGGCGCGCACCTGCTCCTCCACCAGCGAGTGGTCCTCGGTGAGCTGGTGCAGTTCGCCGGAGCGGAAGAGATAGCAGCGGCTGTCGCCCACATGCGCAATCCATAACCTGGGGCTTGTTGGCACATCTTCTGGCCGCTGCGCTTCATCATCCCAAAGCAGCGCGACCAGCGTTGTGCCCATGCCGTGCAGGCTGGGCAATTTGCGCGAGTGCCGGTAGACGGCCTGGTTGGCGGCGCGAATGGCCTCTGCGAGCCGCGCGCGGGGACGAGTTGCGGCTGGACCGGATGCGGGACAATGGCTATGGGCGAGGCGGCCCAGAAATGCCTCCGTCGCCAGATGGCTGGCAACCTCGCCCCCGGCCGCGCCGCCCATGCCGTCGCAGACGACGAAGACTCCATGCTCAGGCAGCGCGGCGCAGGCGTCCTGGTTGGAGTGGCGCACGCGGCCGCGATCGGAGAGCATGGCGAAGGCGCGCGTGGGCACAGAGGTCTCGTCGGGCGCAGTGGGCGTGTTGGAGGCAGAACTCTTCGCATCCGCTGCACTGGCGGGTGTGGATTGTGGCTTGCGAGGCTTGAGAGCTACAGCGTCTGCCATTTCAGCACACCAGATCGGCGCATTCAGGGGTCCTTGAAACGATACTCCTCGCCGCGCTGGAGTCGAAAGGTCTCAGCCCCGGGCGCAGGGCCATTGTTTCAGTTTGCAAAGCGCCGTTCGGATACTCTGGAGGGGCAAAGGAAAGGGAGGCGATTTGAACCGCATCGTGCAGGGCGACAATCTGGAGGCGTTGCGAAAGATGGCGACCGGTTCGGTGGCGCTGATCTACATCGACCCCCCGTTCAATACCGGGCGGCGGCAGACGCGTCTGCGCATGAAGACGGTGCGCGACGAGACGGGCGACCGCGTAGGCTTCGGAGGGCACAGGTACCGCACGGAGTTGGTGAAGGATGAGTTCAGCGACCTCGCAGCCGGAGAGGCCGGTTCTGCAAAGCCCACGGGCTACGCCGACCAGTTCGACGACTTCCTCGGCTTTCTGCGCCCGCGTCTGCTGGAGGCGCACCGCGTGCTCGCGCCCACCGGCAGCCTCTTCTTCCACATCGACTACCGCGAAGTCCACTACTGCAAGGTGATGCTGGACGAGATCTTTGGCCGCGATTGCTTTCAGAACGAGATCGTCTGGGCCTACGACTATGGCGCGCGCGCAACCAAACGATGGCCCGCCAAGCACGACAACATCCTTTGGTACACGCGCGATCCCAAGCACTACACCTTCAACCTGGGCGAGAGCGACCGCATCCCCTACATGGCTCCGGGGCTGGTGGGCGCCGAAAAGGCCGCGCGCGGCAAGACGCCGACCGACGTCTGGTGGCACACCATCGTGCCCACCAATGGCAAGGAGAAGACTGGTTACGCCACGCAGAAGCCGCTGGGGATTCTGGAGCGGATTGTGCGCGTTCACTCCAACCCCGGCGACCTGGTGCTGGACTTCTTCGCCGGGAGCGGGACTACCGGCGAGGCCGCGGCGAAGAACGGCCGCGCCTTCTGCATGGTGGACCAGAGCGCCGAGGCCATCGCGGTGATGGAAAAAAGATTGCAAATGAAGGCCGAGAAGATATGATTCCGCCATCGCACTTTTAGAGGAGAGAACGGTGGCGAGGGCCCGGTTGTTGCTGGCGGAGATGTGTATCGGTTGGTTTGTGTTGGCCGGATTGGCGGCCAGCGGCGTTGTAGCTCACGCGCAAGCCCAGGCTGCGGCTCCGGCTGCGGCTGTTGGAACGAAGACGCCTGTGACTCCAGCCGCGCCGGTGAGGAAGTCTTGCTCGGTAAACTCGACCGCGCCCAACCCGGCTGAGACGGAACTGAACAAGGGGGATTTCGCCCCAGCGGAGGTTCTCTTCCGCGCGTTGCTGGCGAAGAGTGCGGACAATGAGGCGGCACACGAGGGGCTTGTGCGCGCTCTGATTGCGCAGAACAAGGTGGACGACGCGGCGAAGGATGCGGAGGCGTGGGAGGCGGCTGCGCCGACGAGTTCGATGGCGTTGACCGCGCTGGGCGATGTGCGTCTGCGCCAGGGCGATCCGCGCGCGGCATTCGTCCAGTTTCAGAAGGCGGCCCAGGCGGACCTGTGCAACGCGCGCGCCTACTACGGGATCGCCGAGATCGATGGACTCGCGGGAATGCATGACTCCAGCAAGCGGATGATCGAGCAGGCATACGCGCTGCACCCCACGGACGACGACATCAATTCGGCGTGGATCGCAACCCTGCCTCGCAAGGAGCGGCTGGCCAAGTGGACCGACTACGCCGTGCACAGCAACCAGATCAGCGAAGAGAACAGGGCGAAGCTGAAGACGAGCCTGGAGAAGGAGTCTCTCTACCACGCGTCGGATTGCCGCATGGCGCCAACCTCGCCGCGCGAGGTGAAGGTGCCGATGGAGGCGGTGACGGATGGCCCAACGCGTTTCGTGGGGTGGGGACTGGATGTGAAGTTCAACGGCAAGTCGCGGCGGCTCCAGATCGACACCGGCGCCAGCGGCATCACCATCTCGCGCGCGGCGGCGATGTTTCTCGGCATCCAGCGCGAGGACGCTACGCAGATAGGGGGCGTCGGCGACAAGAGCGTCGTAAAGACCTCGGTGACGCATGTGGCGAGCGTCAAGATCGGCGGCATCGAGTTCACCAACTGCCCGGTGGATATTCTGGAGAAGTGGAGCGTGCTGGACTCCGACGGGCTGATCGGCGGCGATGTCTTCGACGCCTCCCTGCTGACGCTGGACTTCCCCAAACACGAGCTGCGCATCGCTCCGCTGCCTCTGCGGCCTGGCGAGACTGAAGCGGAGCGAGCGAAGCTGGAAGCGGCGGGGGACGATGCGGTGGTTGAGCCGCACGACCCGTATGTCGCGCCGGGAATGGAGAAGTGGCAGCACGTCTATCGCAGCGGGGACGGCGGCCACTTCCTGCTGATGCCAACGGGAATCGTCGACACGAAGCGGATGAAGGACAACAGCTCATGGAAGGAAAAGCTCTTCATCCTGGATACGGGAGCGGAGACGAACCTGATCTCTCCCGCCGCGGCCAGAGAGGTGACCAAGGTCTCGGGCGACAGCAGCATGGAGATCCGCGGCATCCAGGGCGCGGTGGACAAGGTCTATGAGGCAGGCAAGTTTACCCTGGCATTTGCCGGCCTGCGCCTGGATTCGCCCAGCATGACCTCAATCGACACGACTAAGGATTCGCATAATGACGGAGTGGAAATATCGGGGTTTATCGGCGCGCCGGCACTGACCCAGTTGGTGCTGCACATCGACTATCGCGACAATCTGGTGTGGTGCGAGTACACGCCGAAGAAATAATCCCGGCGCAAGACGCCGAACTCCGTGCTGGCGGACTGCGGGGGCCTGCGGGTTCGTGTGGGCCCCATGCGTCTATGAAGTCGAAGTCTTTCACGCAACAGCAGGATTTTATTTCTGAGGGGCAGACTTTCCGGCTGGCGTGCGGTCGAGCGCCATGATGGCGTTGGCCAGCGCGGTGGAGGCGCTCTGGAAGGGTTCGGCGGCGTTGATCAGGCGTTCGGCCTGTTCGTAGTCTCCGCCGTTGATTAGATTTGCGATGGAGAGCATCTGTTGATGAAACGCCGCGTGCAGGTCGAGCGCGGCCTGGTATTGCGGCGTGCCGCGCAGGTGCAGCGTATGCTCACTGAGCAGCCATTTGCGGATGGAGTCCTCCTCGGGATGCTGGAGGGAGCGGGTGGCGCGTTCGCTCAGCGGCTCGCGCATTCGAGCGGCCAGCAGCAGGGTGATCTTCCACCGCACATGGCTGGCGATGGCGTCGGGCGCGTTCTCGATCGTCTTTGCGATATACGTCTCGGCGGACATCTTATGACCTCACATCTGTTATCGGAAGATAAGAGAAAAATGTGAGCCGGCGTGGAATCCTGAACGCTCGCGCGTACCGTGCGACTGGGGATGGATGAGGCACGCGCTCCCTCTGTCAGCGCAGAGGCGCTATGCGCAGCGCGTACCGGCAGAAAATCCCAAACGAAGATTAGAATTCCCTAATCGGGAAAAGTCGGTTAGTCTTCGGCTACTCGGTAGGTACCGCGCTGCGTGTTCCCGAAATGGCACACGCGAGGGCCACGGGCTTGTGCTCAGGAACAGGTTTGGGTGGTATTGCGCGGAAATGCCTCTTGCTGTCGTCTTCTTTTCGTCCGGGAATCATTGCCCGGAAATCAGAGCTTAAAGGGGGATGAAATGAGGTCTGGGCGCGGCAGGCTGAGTTGGTTGGGCTGCTGCGCGGTTATATTGGCCTTCGGCCTGGGTGGCTGCGTGTGGGCGCAGAGTGGAACGGATGGCGCAATCGGCGGGCAGGTGTTGAGTGCCGCGGGCTCGCCGGTGGAGGGGGCGTTGGTGGTAGCGCGCGATCTGGAGACGGGACTTGCGATGCGGACACGCTCGGGGTCGAAGGGTGAATTTTTGCTGGTGCGCCTGCCGGTGGGCGAGTACGAGCTGTCGGTGGAGGAAGCTGGGGTGGAGTTGACGCTTCCGGAGCCGGTGGAGGTGGGGCTGGGCGACGTGACCGAGATCGAGGCGCGGATGCGACCGCCTGTCTCTGGACAGCCGAACTCGCCGAGTGGGGCCAGTAGCGGCGGAACGGATTTGGCCGAGTCGGATCTGGCTGCCTTGCCCGTGAATGGCGGCCAGTGGCGCTCGCTGGCGCTGACCGTTGCCGGGGCGAATGGCGCGGCGAGCGGGGATGAGAACTCCGCTGACTTGAGCTTTCGCGGGGTCGCGCTCACCCAGAACAGCTCGCGCACCGATGGAGCGAGCGGCGACCAGGGCTTCAGCGGTGCGGCGGCGGGCGCGGGCGTGGAGGAAGAGGTCGCGGCGGGGTCGGACGCGGTCTACGACCGCGCGTCGGGCGTGGGAAGCGGCGCGGGTTCGGTGGCCGACGGCGGACAGCGGGCGGGTTCGTCCTATGTCTTCTCGCAGGCGGCGGTGCGCGAGTTCCGCGTGCAGGGGCAGGGCGATGCAACTGCCTATGGCTCGGCTCTCTATGGACACGGCGTGGGCGGGGTGGTGACGACGGTCTCGCGCTCGGGTGGGACACGGTTGCATGGGATGGCCTTCTACACGCTGCGCAATAGCGCGTGGGCAGCGGCCAATCCGTTCTCCATTGCGTCGAGCTACGCGGACGGCGTGGTGACCAGCGGTGTGGTGAAGCCGCAGGACCAGCGGCAACAGTTTGGCGGGAGCATTGGCGGGCCGGTTCCGGGATTTACCTCCAGCACAAACGATGGCAGTTGGACGCGCAGCAACACGGACCAGCGACAACAGTTGTTTTATTTTTATGCGTTCGATGCGCAGAATCGGAACTTTCCTGCAATCTCCGCTCCAGGCTACGCAGGTTTTTATTCGTTGACGGCGACGCAGACGGCTCTGCTGGCCAATCGTGGCGTAACCCCGGCCCAGACCAATGCGGCCCTGAATTACCTCAACAGCCTGACAGGAACCGTCGCCCGGCGTGCGGACCAGACGGTGAACTTCGGGCGCGTGGACTGGCAGCACGGAAGCGGCAGCCGTGTGGTCCTGGAGTACAATCGGGCGCGTTGGAACTCGCCCGCGGGAGCGCGCTCGGAGGCGGTAGTGGACCGCGGCGTGGCCAGCCTGGGATCGAGCTACGGCAAGGTGGACGCGGGCGTTGCGCGCTGGATTCAGTTCATCAACAGCCGCCTGAGCAACGAGCTGCGCGTGCAGTATGGGCGTCAGTTGCAGTACGAGTCGGCCCAGACTCCGCTCGCGCAGGAGCCGAACATCGGGCCGGGAGGAATGCCGCCGGAGGTCTCCATCGGGCCGCAGGGGCTGGTCTTTGGAACGCCGTCGGCGCTGGGCCAGAAAGCCTATCCCGACGAGCGCCGCTTGGAGCTTGCCGACCTCGCCGGATGGGTGCGCGGGCATCACTTTTTGCAGTTCGGCGGCGACTTCAGCGCGCTCCGCGACTACACGGACTCGCTGACCAACGCCGAGGGGACGTTCAGCTACGACAGCGGCGCCACCGGCGGCAAGGCGGGCGGGCTGGTGGACTGGATTACCGACTACACCTTCAACGTACACGCGTATCCCAACGGCGGCTGCCCGTCGATCACTGCGGCAAAGCATTACTTCTGCTTCAGCTCGTACTCGCAGAGCTTCGGCCAGCAGAGCGTAACCTTTCATACCCAGGACTGGGCGGGCTTCTTTCAGGACGACTGGCGTGCAACCCAGCGGCTGACCATCCACGCGGGACTGCGCTTCGAGTACCAGTTCCTGCCGCTTCCGCAGCAGCCGAACGCGGCGCTGGACGCGGTCTTCGGCGCGGTTGGGGCCGCCAGCGTCTTCCCCGAGGACCGCAACAACTTCGGCCCGCGGCTGGGCGTTGCGTGGCAGCCCTTCGGAGTGGGGCGCGGAGTGGTTCGCATCGGCTACGGCGTCTACTTCGGCAAGCTGCCCGGCGCAACCATCCGCGCGGCGCTGCTGGACACGGCGCTGCCCAGTTCGACGACGCGCGTGCGCATTCTGCCCACCACCGAGACGGCCTGTCCGCAGTCTGCCACGGGAGTCGGCTTTGGCTACGCCTGCTCGTTTCTCGCGCCGCCGACTGGAGTGGTTGCGGCGACCACCTCGGCAGTCGTCTTTGACCGGCGCTTTCGTCTGCCTGAAGTCCAGCAGGGTACGTTTTCCATCGAGCACGGGTTGGGTGCGGGAGTGCTGGGCCGCCTGGGCTATGTGTTGAACCTCGACCGGCAACTGCCCAACTCGGTGGACATCAACATCGCTCCCTCGACCGGCGTGCAGGAGTTCCAGCTACAGGGCGGAACCGGCGCAATCGGCGTACGCGACGGCGAGACCTTCGCCGTTCCGGTCTACACCGCGCGCGCCGCTCCCAGCTTCGGCCCGGTGACGGACCTTGTGTCCAACGCCAATGCCAGCTACCAGGGAATGACGCTGGAGGCGCGCCGCGGGATGGGATCGGGCCGCGACGGCTATAGCGGGGTTGGGCGAGGACTGGGCTTCCGCGTGGCCTGGACCTGGTCAAAGGCCATCGACTTTGGCCAGAGCGCGGGCGCGGTGCCGCGCACCAACGGCCAGTTCGATCCCTTCACGGTGCGCTACGACAAGGGGCTCTCGGCGCTGAACTTTCCCCATCGCGTGGTGGCCACAATCGTCTGGTCGCCCCAGTTGAACAGCAACGGTGGGTCGGGAATCTCCGCGACAGCCGAACGAACGGCGTGGAGGCTTCTCCATGGCTGGTCGGCGGCTTGGATCTTCTCCGAATCGAGCGGGCGCGGCTACAGCTACGACATCTACGGCGGAACGCGGCTCGCCGGCGGCCACCAGAGCATCAACGGCTCGGGCGGCTCGGTGGTGCTGCCCACCGTGGGGCGCAACACGCTGCGCCTGCCCGACTCCGCCAACCTCGACATGCGCCTGAGCCGCACCTTCCGCCTGGGACGGACGATGGCAGGCGAGGGGTTGCGCCTGCGCGCATCGGCGCAGGCCTTCAACGTTACGAATCGGAGGAACTACTCGGGAATTACGCAGCGGGCGTTCCTGGTGGGCACGCCGGTGCCCCTGAACGGAACGACGGGGCCAGAGGTAACTCCGCTGGTCTTCCAGGATGCGGCAACCGTGGCCACCGAGGGCCTGAACGTGCAGCCCTTCGGCGCGTACACCGCCGCCTCAACCAGCCAGGCCCACGAGCGCCAGATCCAGCTCGGCCTTCGCCTGGAGTTCTAACGCGTTGCAGCCGCAGCGGCAGGCGTAGGCAGCGGGCAACGCGGAGGGCACGGTGAGGGGATTACGTCGGGGGGCAGGGCGGCGCGTTGCTTGGCATTGAGGGAATACACGTAGACGGGAACCTCCAGCGTGCCGACCTTACTGGTGACTTTGTCCAGAATGCCGACGTGGAGTGAAATCTGTCCCAGCGGCAGGTCGAGCTGCTGGACGAATGAGAACGCATGCTTGGCGACGAACTCATCGTACTGCGCCGGGGTGAGGTTCATCGGAACGGTCTGGGTGAGCAAGGCGACGCGCTTGCCGAAGATGTCGTAGGCGACTGCGTCGAATTCCAACGATCCATGGAGCGTCCCATCGGGTTCTTCTGTGAAGGCGATCTCGCTGGGAGGGAAGCCGTAGTGTATCTCGTAGCGGATGGTCTTGCCAACCTTCGATTTTGTCACCGGTTGCGGTTGCGGGCCGGCGGCTGGGCTGGATTGCGAGCTGGGCCACACCCCCACGTCGAACAGAATCTGCGTGGCGACCGGCGCTTTGCCCTCCATCGACGCCTTCATCAGGGCAGGGCCGGGAGCTGGCGCATCCAGTGTCGGCACTCGCTCGGCGTTGTATCCCTGGCGATACACCAGATGCAGCTTCGGCTGGTCGACGAGCTCGACCTTGATGCGGTGGTAGTGGCCGTCGTCCTTCTGCTTGGGCGGGATGTAGGTAAGGGTGTAGAACCACGAGCCGTCACTAATGGCCTTGGCGATCGACGCCTTCAGATCGTTGCTGTTGTAGAAGGCCTCGCCTCCGGTATCCTCCGCAACCGCCTCTGCCTTCAACTGTGCCATTCCCATGTTGAACAGAACGCCTCGCGGATCTATAGGAGAGACGGCGATCTGCTCGGCGGTGAAGCGCTCATAGACATCCATCAGACGATGCACCAGGCTCATGTCCGGGCCTGCGACGTCGTTGCCAAACATGCCGCCTCTGCTATTGCCGCCCCGGCTTTGGTTTTGCAATTGAGCTGGAGCCCAGCCATAGCCGCCGTCGCGCATCAGATCGACCGGCATGCCTGGGGTAAACCAGAGCAGGTTCTTCCGGCCCTTGATGCCGGCGACATACGCCGCAATCTGGTTCATCGCGTCGATGGTGTTCTTATCCATTAAGTAACGGGTGAGGCATTGTCCATTCAGGCACGCCCCGATATCGATTCGGCCAGTACGCACCGCCCGCAGCAGCGAGTCGCGGTCGGAGGTGAATCCCTGCAACATGTGCAGTCCGCTATCGGAGAGCCAGAAGATTGCGACCTTGGTGCCTTGCGGCATCGTGGTCAGATACGCGGTCGCGCCCTGTAGCGAGCGAACGATATCGACATTATTGCTATGCATCGCGTCCAGCAGCAGGATGTTGACCGGGCCGCTGGCCGGCGTCGACTGGCTGTTGGTAAAGACCCCGGGCGGGAGCTTTGGCGGAGCCAGTTCCGCGACCGGGATCTCCGTGCCGAACTCCCGGAAACTGCGAATGGGCTGCGGCTTGCCGTTCTCCTCGATGCTGAAATCGGACTGTTTGAGGCCGTGCACCGGGTTGCCGTTGGCATCGGTGACCTCAACGTCTACGACGATCTCGCGCGACGTGACGTGCAGGGTGGGAACGCTGGTCTCCGGCACGTCCTGCTGCGGCGGCGCTGCGAATTGGTCGACGGTGGTGGGGTCAGTCTGCGCGGCGCCTGCAACAAAGGCTGGCAGGCCGAGGATCAGGCCAAATGCGATCAGACTTATCGTGCGGAGTCGCATCGTTCTCTTCTCTCCAACTTAGGCGCTTGAATTGGACGCTCTGAATCGAGTCTCCCTATCTTAGACCCCAAGAGCTTCAAGAAGATGCGATTGGACACATAAAATGGAGGGATGGCGTTTACCGAACAGTTCGATGTGGTGGTGGTCGGCGCCGGTCACGCGGGCTGCGAGGCGGCGATGGCCTCCGCACGCATAGGGCTGCGCACGGCGCTGTTCACCCTGAACCTCGACCTGATCGCGCAGATGAGCTGCAACCCAGCCATCGGAGGCATCGCCAAGGGACATCTGGTGCGCGAGGTGGACGCGCTGGGCGGCATCATGGGCGAGATCGCCGACGCCTGCGGCATCCAGTTTCGCCTGCTTAACACCTCGCGCGGGCCCGCCGTCTGGTCGCCCCGAGCGCAGTGCGACAAGGCCCTCTACCGGGTCAAGATGCGCGAGGTCCTGGAGAGCCAGCCGAATCTCTTCATCAAGCAGGCCGAGGTGGTGGACCTTGAAGTACAGGGAACAGGGAACAGGGAACAGGGAACAGAAAATACGCGTCGTGTGACCGGGGTGCGCCTGCGCGATGGGCGCGTGGTCCACGCCGGGGCCGTGGTCGTCACCACTGGAACATTTCTCAATGGCATCATCCACTGCGGCGAGCAGCAGTATGCCTCGGGGCGCAGTGGCGAACCGGCTTCGGTGTTGTTAGGCGAAGCGCTCAAACGGCTGGGCCTGCGCGAGTGCCGCCTGAAGACCGGAACCCCGCCGCGCCTGGATGGCCGCACCATCGACTGGTCGAAGTTTGTGGAGCAGCCGGGTGACGCCGACCCGACGCCATTCAGCTTCCGCGCAGCAAGTCGGCAAGGTGCGGCCTGGGTTCCGGCGCTGCCCCAGGTGAGCTGCTACATCGCGACCACCACGCCGGAGACGCTGCGCCTGATCCGCGAGAACGTGCATCGCTCGCCCATGTATACCGGGCAGATCTCCGCCATCGGCCCGCGCTACTGCCCGTCCATCGAGACCAAGATCGTGCGCTTCCCGGAAAAAACGCATCACCAGTTCTTCCTCGAGCCGGAGGGGCTGAACACCCACGAGGTCTACATCAACGGCATGAGCACCAGCCTGCCCATGGAGGTACAGGTGGCGATGGTACACTCCATCCCCGGCCTCGAAGCCGCCGAGATGCTGCGCCCCGGCTACGCCATCGAGTACGACGCCATCGACCCCACCGAGTTGGACCGCACGCTGGCCGTTAAAAAGTTCCCCGGCCTCTATCTCGCCGGCCAGATCAACGGGACGAGTGGATATGAGGAGGCGGCCTGCCAGGGTCTGATGGCCGGAATCAATGCGGCGCTGTGGGCTCGGGCAGCGCTCCATCCCACCCATCGCGATATGGCCGCGATGGATGGGGCACCCGAATTTACCGGCTTCACGCTGGACCGCACCGAGGCCTACACCGGCATCCTCATCGACGACCTCATCTCCAAGGGCACCGATGAGCCGTACCGGATGTTCACCTCGCGCGCGGAGTTTCGCCTGCACCTGCGCATCGACAACGCCGACCGCCGCCTGACTCCGCATGGCCGTCGCCTTGGCCTCATCGACGACGCGGCCTGGGCGGCGTATGAAGCCAAGCAGTCGCGCGCTGCGGCCTTCGAGCAGTTGCTGACCAAGACGCGCGTGGATGTTGACGCTCTGCCATCGGCGCTCACGGAAACCCTCCGCGGCGACCTGAGCGACCTCGGCGCGCAGACCTACGCGCAGATGCTGAAGCGCCCCGAAGTCACAGTTGAATCTCTGTGGCCAGTGCTCGCAAGCGCGATGGACACCAACTCCGAGCTTGCGCCCTGGATCGCAAGCTCGCGGACGGCGGATGTCTCTCCTTTGTCATTCCGTAGAGTAGCGGAGGAATCTGCTTCTGCACTTCCCGCCTCGCCGAAGAAGGAAGCCCATCTCCCCGCCTGGGTGCGCAACGAGATGAAGACCGTCGAGACGGAGATCAAGTACGCGGGCTATCTCCAGCAGCAGCGCAAGTCGATGGAGCGCCTGAAGCGCGACGAGCAGCGCGTCATCCCGCCGTGGTTCGACTACGCAGCCTGCAGCGGCCTCTCGCGCGAGATGGTGGAAACGCTGGGCCGTGTCCGCCCGCGCACGCTCGGCCAGGCCAGCCGCATCCAGGGAGTGACCCCCGCTGCCGTCACCCTGGTCAACTGCTTCCTCGAGATTCAGTCCCGCCGCCGCACGGCGTAGCGCTTCTTCGCATCTGACGCGGCTCTAGTGTCGCTCCTCGGAGTGCAGCCGTATGGCCTCGGACTGGTCGCTGACCACGCTGTCTTTCAGCACCGATGCGGCCTGCGAGCGCACCGCCTCCACCGTCTTCCACTGGTCCTTGGCGCGCGGCTCCGGCACCCACCGCGGAAGCGACAGGCCAAGGTAGTCGGCCAGCGCGTGGGCGTGCGGCTCGTACAGCGCGCGCAGAGCATGCAGCCGGGCGGGTGCCTCGGGGTCGCCGCACAGTCGCATCCCCATCTGCTTCATCTCCCCGCACAGCAGCTCAAAGTTCGCTGGGGGCAGCCGGTCCGCGCCCTCGTGCGCTCGCCACTTCGCCTCCTGTTTTTCCAGTTGGAAGACGTGGCCCAAATCGACCAGCGCGTGGCGCGCCATGGCGAAGGTCAACTGGGCCTGGCGCGATGCCACTCCCGGCACCACCGAGATCAGCAGCGCGCAGCTATCCAGCACTGCGGTCAGCGCCGAGAGCCAGCTCTGGTTGTCATGCTGCGAGCGGTAGTAGCACAGAATCGGGTAGGAGACGTGCGACTCCAGCAGCTCGGCCGACCATCTCTCCCACTCGATCAGCAGCACCACCAGCGCCTCCTGTCCCCCGGGGAAGGAGTGGCGGCGCAGCAGTTCGATGCTGGTGGGCGGCGATCCGGCGCGCGCGTCCAGCAGCGCAACGCTCACCTCGCGCCGCGAAAACGCGCCGTAAAGCACCGGAACGTACCCAATCACCAGCGCCACAAATCCCAGCCCCGTGCCAGACTCGCAGACAATCAACGCGCGCGCCGCAAGGCTGCGTGGAACCACATCGCCCAGTCCCAGCGTGAACAGCGTGGTTCCGCTCACGTAGAGGTCCGTGCGCAGGCGGCCTAACTCACTCCCGGCAGCCATTGCATCGGCGAACGGCGTGCCCAGCGCGAACAGCAGCAGTCCAAAGCCGCTCACCAGCAGCAGCGCCCACAGCATCAGCAGAAACAGCAGCGATCCCGGCCCATAGGTACTGTAAGCCATCTCGCGCAGCTTGCGGTTGCGAATGCGCCGCGCCACCGCCGCCCACGGCACCCAGGTCGCGATATAGAAGAGCCGGGTGATGCGGAACCGCCCCGTCGGACGGCGCGGCAGGATGATGGTCTGGAATGCGTCCACCACCGCACCCAGACAGAACAGCAGCCCGGCCACCAAAGCCACAACTCGCATGGCTCATTCTACCGGGTGGCGGCTGGTGGAATGTCGAGGGCTTACTGGAATGCTATGTAGGCAGTCTCCGGACGTATCCATTCGATGAAGCATGAGGGAAAATGCTCGGAAGACCCATTTTTCCTCTGAATTGCGGGTTTTACACCAGTTTTAAATGCTTTGGGGGGGGGATTCAAAGAGTAACTATGCAAAGCGTCCGCATATACTAAAATTTCAGACTTTCCACAGTCGAAGGCATCACAAGTTTCTTGCCGAACGGATGTATCATCTATGGCTTCATTTGCCCAAACTCACGCCGACGACGGGCTGCCAGCGTCAGTGCATACCGAAATTGCGATTCTAGGAGCAATGCTTCTGGATGCAGTTGCGATCAACGATGCAACAGAGAAATTACAACCTGAAGATTTTTTGTTGGATTCTCATCAACGAATCTATAAGGCCATGCTGTCTCTTCAATCGGTCGGTCATGCAGTTGATTTTCTAACCGTCGCAGACGCGCTCGCTAAGAAACACGAGTTGGACACAATCGGAGGTCGTGCCTACCTTGCTTATCTTAGTGAGGGGATTCCGCGCAATCTCAATGTAGAGAACTATGTCCGCATCGTTAAGGACAAGAGCCTGCTGCGACAGTTGATGGGCATCTTCAATGAAGGGATGACGCTCGCATCCGATCAGACTGAGGACGCGATAAATGTTCTCGGCGATGTCGAACAGCGGCTTGCTGAAGTAGCAGATAGTGCTATTAGCAGAGGCTTTTCAAATATCAGTGATGTAGTTAAAGAGTCGTTTGGCTCGATCGACAAACTCTACGAGCAGGGCCGCGAGGTCACGGGCCTCGCCACGAGCTATACCGAGTTCGATAAGATGACCAGCGGCCTACAGGACTCCGAACTCATCATCATTGCCGCACGCCCTTCAATGGGCAAGACAGCTTGGGCAATCAACATTGCTCAAAATGCAGCGGTGAAAGACGGAAAAGTGGTGGCAGTCTTTTCGCTGGAAATGAGCAAGGAGAGCCTGCTGCGACGCATGCTCGCGAGCGAGGCGCGCGTGGGTTCTCGAAAGCTTCAGACGGGAACGATGATGAGGGAAGACCGCGGCAAGCTGATGAAGGCGCTGGAGCGGCTCATGGACTCCAAACTCTTCATCGACGACACCCCCGGCATCACCCTGCCGGAGATGCGCGCCAAGGCGCGCCGCCTCAAGCAGCAACAGGGACAGCTCGACCTCATCGTCATCGACTACCTCCAGTTGATGACCGGGACCAGCGCCTCCGGCAAGCGGGGCTTCGAGAACCGCACCCAGGAGGTCAGCTCCATCTCGCGCGGCCTCAAGGCGCTGGCCAAGGAGATGCGCGTCCCCGTGCTCGCGCTCAGCCAGCTCTCCCGCGGCAGCGAGCAGCGCGCCGGAGACAAGAAACCCCTGCTCAGCGACCTGCGCGAGTCCGGCTCCATCGAGCAGGACGCCGACGTGGTCGCCTTCATCCACCGCGAGGAGTACTACAACCGCGATAACGACGATTTGAAGGGTAAAGCGGAGATTATCATCGCTAAACAGAGGAACGGTCCGACCGGAAGCGTTGAGCTCGCATTTATTTCTGAGTACACAAGATTCGAGGATCTGGCGAGGGATGAATTTGGCGCGGTGGACACATCGCATCCAGAGCTTGGTTCTGGGGGCCGAAGAGGGCTGCATTCATAGCCCGTGCGGAAATTGTGAGGGCGTGAGACGGCATTGACGATGACAAGCTGGATTGAGATCTCCGAAGAGCGGCTGGCGGCAAACTACCGCGCCATCGCGCAGACTGCCGGAGCGCAGACCGCGGTGCTGGCGGTGGTCAAGGCCAATGCCTACGGGCACGGGATTGAGCTCTGCTCTACAATCCTGACCCGCGCCGGAGCGCCGTGGCTTGGTGTCACCTCTGCTGCTGAGGGCGCGCGTGCGCGGCGGGCGCTCGCCGAGGCTGGCTTTGCGCCAGCGAACCAGCCCGCAATTCTGGTCATGTGCGGCTTCCTGCCCCAGGACGTGGAGGCGATCGCAGAGCGCGCGCTGACTCCAGTCGTATGGACACCGGAGCAGATCGGCTGGCTGCAAGGCTCCGGCCTCGCCGTCCACGTCGAGATCGACACCGGAATGGCGCGCCAGGGAGTTCACCCCGGCGAAGAACTGGATGATCTGCTCGACGAGCTGGCCGCCGCCGGCCTCACGCTCAATGGCATCTTCACCCACTTCTGCGAGGCCGAGGCCGCCCACTCCGAACTGACCCAGACCCAGCAGCGACGCTTCGAGGCGGCGGTGAAGCAGGTATTGGCAAGAGGCCTCGCGCCGAAGTGGGTCCACGCGGGCAGCTCTTCTTCGGTGGACAATCCCGCGCAGTCCTCGCCCTGGCTGGTCAATCTCGCGAACTCCGTCGACGCCCGCGCAATGGTTCGCTGTGGCTGTGCGCTCTACGGATATTGTGTGCCGATTACTGGCGCGGATGCGGCCTCCATGCAGCCGAAGCTGTGCCCCGCTCTTCGTCCCGTCATGACATGGAAGACGCGCGTCCTCTCGCTGCGCGATCTGGCCGCGGGTGAAACCGCAGGCTACAACGCAACCTTGACCGCGCCAGCCCTCATGCGCCTCGCCATGCTCCCCGTGGGCTATGCCGACGGCCTCCGCCGCGAGCTCTCCGGCTCAGACGCGCGCCCCGGCGGATGGGTCATCCTGCGCAGTCACGACGGATCAGCCCATCGCGCCGCAATCGTAGGCCGCGTCACCATGAATCTAACCATGGTCGATGTCACCGCCATCCCCGGCGTCTGCATCGGCGACGAGGTTATCGTCCTTGGCGACGGCATCACCGCCGACGACCACGCCCGCCTCGCCGCAACCATCCCCTACGAGATCCTCTGCGCCGTCCGCGCCGGGTGAGAGGCTTGGCGGTCGGTTGAGTTTGGCCGCACTCCGCGCAAGCTCCGTTCTAGAAATCACACCACCACAAGAAACATGGTCACTCTCGCAAAAAGGCCCGCTGGGCTACAGCGGGCCTTCGTTTGCTATGGAATCGTTCTCTAGCGTCCGCGACCGCCGCGACCGCCTCCGCCAGCGCGACCGCCTCCCTGGAATCCGCCGCTGCGTTCATTCGCCCCGCTATGGTTGGCTGTGCCTACATTGCCTCGGCCGTCGCGCGCTTCGTTTCCCTGGAAGTGGGTGAAGGGCTGCGCCCCGCGCTCAGGCATCGGTCCTCGGTAGCCATTCCGCGGATCGTAGCGGTTGTCGACGTGGCCATAGAAGCCGCTACGGCCATGAAACCATGGACCGGCCCCAATGAACAGCCCACCTGCAAACCAGTCTGGCCCATAGTAGCCGTAGGGAGAGCAGTCATACGGTGCGTAGTCAAAGTACCCGTAGGGGCACACAGGCGCCACTCCAATGCTGATTCCGATCTGGGCAGGTGCCACGTATCCAGCGCTGAGTAGCGCAGCAGCGATCGCTGCAATAGCGAGAGACTTAAAGTTGGTCATGGATTCTCCTTGTTCCTAACCCTTAGAAGCCGCAAAGTGTGCCGCAGGTTGTATCGGTGATTTGCTTCTCCGCATGGCTGGCCGTTAACATCGGGTCTGGAATGAGAGGGAATATTTCATGAGTGAAGGAAACAATGCGGCTCGCCGCACCGAGGACATTGCGCTCGATCTGCTGAAGTTTGTGGCGTCGCAGGCGCATGTAGGCACCAAGGCAGCCGGCGGCACCGGCTTCGGCGTCGCCACCTCGTCCAAACCGGAGGACCAGGTGACCGAACTGCTCGAACTGTACGCGCGCTGCCGCCAGGTTGTTGAAGCTCCGGTGAAGTAAGTGGCCGGAGCGAGTGCTTTGCCCAAGAGAGACGCAAGACCGCTGCGCGTAGCCGTGGTGGGCGCGGGAGCGTTCGGGCGCAATCATCTGCGCGTCTACCGCGAGCTGGAGCAGGCGGGCGCGCCGGTCGAGCTTGCCGCTATCGTAGATCCCAATGAAGCTGCGCGGTCCGCTGCAACGGCGAAGTACGCCATCCCCGGATTCGCCTCGATCGACGAGTGTCTCGCGGCTTGCAAACCGGATGCTGCTTCGCTTTGTGTCCCGACGGTGCATCATGCGGAGTGCGCGCGCACATTGCTGGCCGCGGGCGTCGACCTGCTGATCGAAAAGCCCGTAGCCGCGAACCTCGCCGAGGCCGACGAGATCGTCCGCCTGGCCCGCGAGCTGGGCCGCACGGTGCAGGTTGGCCATCTGGAGCGCTTCAATCCTGCCGTCCGCGCGGTGCGCGGCCTGCTCAACCATCCCATGTTCTTCGAGGTGCATCGCCTCAGCATCTTCACCCCGCGCTCGCTGGACGTCGACGTGGTGCTGGACCTGATGATCCACGACCTGGACCTGGTATTGAGCCTCGTCGGCTCACCGGTGCGCGAGTTGCGCGCGGTGGGGCTGCCCGTGCTCTCGCGCAAGGTGGACATCGCCAACGTGCGCCTGGAGTTCGAGAACGGCTGCGTGGCCAACTTCACCGCCAGCCGCGTCAGCACCGAACGCGTCCGCAAGATGCGCTTCTTTCAGCCCCACCAGTACCTCTCGCTGGACTTCGCGAGGCAGGACCTGCTGCTGATCGACGTAACGGCTGCGGCAGGGCTCGATCTGGCGCATCTGGCCGCGCTGGCCAGTGCCGCTGCGGCAAACGGACAGCCTGCGCCGGGAATGTCGCTGCGCAAGGTCCCGGTCGATCCCGGCGAGCCGCTGCGGCTGGAGATTGAGTCGTTTGTGGATTCGGCGCGCAGGCACTCGCAGCCCGTGGTGACAGTGGAGGATGGCCGCGCCGCGTTGGCGCTGGCGCTCCAGATCAATGCTGCGATTGCGGCCCATGCGCGGCGCATGGGTCTTTGATCGTCGCGCTGGCGGGGTCGTCCATGTTGGTGAGGTGCGCGGTGGTATCGGGGATGTCGAGCTTGAACGGGTCTTCCGGCAGCGGTTGGTTGAAGGTGGTGCCCTTGGTGATGGTGATGGTCATGCCCAGCTCATCCAGCGGACGCTGAATCACGATCTTGGTGGGAAAGTTGATGTCACCGAACTTCTGGTAGCTGCTGTAAAAGGCCTGCGTGGCCACCTTGCCGTCGGCATCGTAGATGTCCTGCCGCCAGGGCAGCATGTTCATACGGTCGATGTGGACGACGTGCAAGGTGCGGGCGACCTCGCCCTGCGGTTGGGAGAGGAACTCGATGTCGTAGTCAGGGTCCTGGATCAGGTCTTTCCTCTTCTTCGGATTCTCGATGACACGGCTGTCCTGCGTCATGGAGACGACCTGGCCCGGTTCCAGTCCATGAATCAACAGCGAATCCAGAATGACCGCCGGACGCAGGCTATAGAGTCCCTTCTGCGAGCTGTTGGTCACCACATCGGACCCGACAATGGCGCAGTTCTTGGGAGGAATCAGCATCTTGAACGTCTTGCCGTCCGAAACCATGTCCAGAATCTTGCTGCCGCCTAAGGTGATGGGGAGTTGAAGCAGAACGCGAATCTGATCGGGCTTGCCGATAATGATGAATCCACTGAAGCTGATGGATTCCTTGACCTCGCCCTGTAGGCTGCCGCCGCTGCTGGTGGACATGTACACATGGAGCGTCATGCTCTGGATGGCGGCGTTGCGGTCGTCCACTTGCTTGAGCAACTGGTCGAGGGTCGAGTTGAAGACCACATCCGCCAGCCGCGTCTTCAGCACGGCACGCGTATGCACACATCCGGTGAGTGCCGGAGTCATCGCGAGCAGTCCACAGGCTACGGCTTGTTTGATCGTCATTCGCACAAACTTCTAGTATATCTGGCAGCGCGGCTGGAGGGGGCTGTTTCGCAAAAATGCTCTGCAATATGAATTAGATGCGCCCAAATAACTTGAGGTTTCGGCCCCATTTCGGACCCCCCCGCCGTGCTCTCAGCGGGCGGCCCGGCGCAGGGCGCGGGAGTGGGCCGACTGGTGCAGCGCGCGAGCGGCTTGGTGCGGAACGCGAGCGGCCTGGTGCCGGGCGTGAGCATGTACGGGCTCGTGCTGGACGCTAATGGGAGCGCCCTGGTGCAGCGCGCGGCGGTAGGCTTCCACCTGCTGAGTGTGTTCCTTCAGCGTGGCGGAGAAGCGGCTGTGGCCCTCGGCGTCGGCCACAAAGTACAGAAAGTCGGTGCGCGCCGGTGCCAGCGCCGCCTTCAGCGCGGCCACGCCGGGGTTCGAGATCGGCCCCGGAGGCAGCCCGGCGCGGCGATAGGTGTTATATGGCGACGCAGATTGCAGGTCCGAGGCGTAGATCGCGCCGCGATAGCTCCCTTCCAGTTGCGCCGCGTAGATCACACTGGGATCGGTGGCCAGCGGCATCCCCTGGGCCAGGCGGTTGACGAAGACTCCGGTGACGAGGGGCCGCTCGGAGTCCTGACTGACCTCCTTTTCCACCAGCGAGGCAAGAATAACGGTGCGGGCAACGCTCCCTGAAGCGTCGGGCGTCAGTCCAAGCTGGGCCGCAACCTGGCGGAAGCGGCGCACCATCGCCGCCAGCATCTGCGGCGGGGTGGCGTGGCGGCCGAAGCGGTAGGTGTCCGGGAAAAGATAGCCCTCCAGCGATGTGGCGTTGGGGTCGAGGTCGGCGATCAGCCCGGTCTGCCTTCGTTCGGCAGCCAGAAACGCCTCGCGCGAACCGAGCCCGGCGGCTTCCACCGCCTGCGCGATCTCGAAGATGTTGTAGCCCTCGGGAATCGTCACCGGAATCGTGTACACATCGCCACGAACCATGCGCGCATACACCACGCTTGCCGTCGCGGGCTGGTTGAAGCGGTACTCCCCGGCGATCAGCTTGCCGCGCTTGACCACGCGCAGCAGGTCGAAGGCGTAGCGGCTGCGCAACACTCCCGCCTCTTCCAGTTGCGCGGCGATGGCCTGGGTCCCCGTGCCCGGAGCGATGTCAACGTAGGTGGCAGCCGCGTCGGAGGTGCCCGCGGCCGGACCGATGGGCGCGTAAAACGCCCAGGCCGCAAACGCAGCCACAACCAGCGCAATTAGCAACAGGGTAATGAGAAACTTCAAGCCGGGCCTTTCGTCAGCGGATCGCGGAAAGGCAATCCCTCTCTAGAAGTTTACTGTCTTGCGCCGATAGTGGGAGGGCGAGACCGTCTTCGCCTGAAGGAGTAACTTTCCGCGACCGTGCAGCAACATTTTTGTAGTAACATAATTATAAGGAAAGGAGACGATATGAAGAGGCCAATGGTTAGATACACAATCGATCTGGACAATCCTCCGCCTCTCACGGCGGAACAGAAGAAAAGGCTGAAGGCGTTGGCGGCCAAGCCGGACAGTGAGATCGACTACAGCGACATTCCACCGCTTACGGAGGAGTTCTGGAAGAACGCGGTTCGCAATCCGTTCTACCGGCCCACCAAGACCTCGACCACCGTACGTATCGACTCCGACGTGCTCCACTGGCTGCGCGCGCAGGGCACGGGCTATCAATCCCGCATCAATGCCATCCTCCGTCGCGAGATGCTCGCCAGCCACAAACCCGCAGCAGTGAAGTAGCATCCACCGCTCTTCTTCTGCTGCGATACTCTTGATGCCATGAAGCTCCGGCCCTGCATCGCGCTCTTTTTGTCCGTTCTGTTCTGCTTTGCGGCTGTCGCGTCCGGGCAGACGAAGCGGTCTCTGGTCGCGTCTGGAAACCCCGACCTGCGCGCCGGCATCCACTCGCTCGATGTGGCCCCGGTCTGGTCCGGGCATCCGGTCGGCTTTGCTCTGCTGACCCATGGCGATCGGCAGTTTGCCGCGTTTTACGATGCCAGCCGCCGCATGACCGTGGCGCAGCGCACTCTGGGAGAGCGGCAGTGGAGCTACACAGTCCTGCCCAGCACCGTCGGCTGGGACAGCCATAACTCCATCGCGATGGCGCTCGACCGCGAAGGCTACCTGCATGTCGCGGGCAATATGCACGCCGTGCCTCTGGTGTACTTCCGCGGCACTCGCCCCTACGACGCGGCCTCGCTCGTGCGTGTCCCGTCCATGACCGGGCAGCATGAGGAGCGCGTCACCTACCCGGTCTTCTCCTACGCGCCGGATGGTGCGCTGCTGTTTCAATACCGCAGCGGAAGCAGCGGATCGGGAGACACCTACAGCAACCGCTACGACGAGAGCGCCAAAACCTGGCACGCGCTCACCGGCCAGCCACTCTTCTTCGGCGGCAAGCGGATGAATGCCTACCCGCTGAACCCGGTAACGGGGCGGGATGGCTGGGTCCACCAGGTCTGGGTCTGGCGCGACACCCCAATGGCCGAGACCAACCACGACCTCAGCTACGCGCGCAGCCGCGACCTCATCCACTGGGAGACCGCGGCCGGCGTTCCCCTCACCCTGCCGCTCACCATCGATACACCCGGCCTCGTTGTGGACCCTTCGCCGCCGCGCGGAGGCCTTCTGAACGGGACCCAGGCCGTCGGCTTCGACACACACGGCAACCTGACGATCTCGTACCTCAAGTACGACGCCGCGGGAAACACGCAACTCTTTTTTGCTCGCTGGCAGGAAGGCCAGTGGAAGAGCCAGCAGGCCAGCAACTGGAGCTACCGATGGGACTTCCACGGCAGCGGCAGCCTGGTCAACGAGATTCACATCGGTCCGCTGCGCGCCGCGGGCGGCAAGCTCACGATCGCGCTCAGCCATAAGGTCTACGGCTCCGGAGTCTGGGAGGTTGACCCGGCAACCATGCGTCTGAAGGGAAAGCTCGCCGCGGACGCGGACGTCGGCAGCGAAGACCTGGCAGCCGTGCCTGAGAGCGGCCTGTTGGATCGCTTTGCTTCAGATTCCGCTCCCACCCGCGCCGACGGCGTCACCTATCGCCTCGCATGGAAGACGCTTCCCCAGAACCGCGATCAGCCGCGTCCCGAGGGCGCGCCGCCACCCTCCATGCTCCGCCTCATCGTCTCAAACTAGGCCAGCGCCCAATCCCCGCCCCGCAGCCGCAAAGCGACGCAGGCCGGTCGCTTCGATGCTCTGCATTCAGTCGTCGTCCGCCGGCATCTCTGCTCAAGACATCTGCTTGCGAATGAGATCTTCCACTCGGCTCCAAACCGTCGGGTCGTTCTCGATCTCGATGTGCGCCTTCATGAACGCCCGCGCGAACCATGGGTAACCGGCGCAGGAGACCGGATGCTCCCGATAGCTGGAGACGAAGTTGCCCAGGATCGTCGTCTGCTTCGGGTCCATCGCCGCAATCAGGCTGCGGCCATGCAACAGGCCCTCGCTCTCGTAGAAGTTCACCGCTTCGCGCACATTGGGCGGAATGCTGCCATCGTTCTCGTTCAGCTTTTCCACGCTGTCGACCTGGATGGTCAGCAGCACGGGAATCCCAAGCTGGTTCAGACGCCGGGCCAGCGTCACCGTCTCCGAAGCTCCCCAGCTATGGCCGTAGATGACAATCCGCGCGGCTTTTTTCTCGTCTGCGCTTGGCCGCCCCTTGCCGCTCGCGTCCAGAAGCTGAAGTACGGTGCGCAGCGCGTTCTTCCAGTCGCTGTTGGCAAACACAGCGGCATGAAGGCCCAGCGGATAGCTCTGCTGTAGCTCTTTGGCCACCAGGGCCTCGCGATGGACCAGATTGTCCGCGCGTACGTTGCCACCCATGAACCCGATTACGATCAGTTGGCCTGGCAACGCGGACAGCTTCTGCGCCGAGGCAACCCGGCCCACTTCGCCCTCGCCCGGCAACACCATACGACCCGCGACCGCCAACGCCTCCGGCAGGACCGCGCGTACCACCGGCGGCGTGCCCGGCGGCGGGACAAGTACCTCTTGCGGCGCGCCAACCGGCTGCGCGACCACCGTGCAACACAGCCCGAACGCCAGAAGCACGGCAGCGCATCTTGTTCGACTGGAGCGCATCTCACAGCTCATTAGCAACGGATTCTCCACGCGGAATCTCAGCATCGCTCGCTGCGATCGGCTCTTCTGCGGGCGCACACGCCCTCGTCGCCTTACGGCAGACGCGTGCCACTACTTCAACACTACGCTGAATTGCGCTGGCGGGCCTGATTGCACCGCTGCGCCACCGCTGTCCCATGACAAGGCAAAACTCACTCAGCCACTCGACTGTTGCGCTTCCCCATTCCACCCATTTGAGAGACGCCGTTGGCCGCGATTCCCCATTCCATCCATTTGAGAGACGCCTCTGGCCGCGAAGCCGGGAGCAAAACCAGAGTGGATATCCCGGCGGCAAATCCTTCGAGTGGCTTTTTCCTCAAGAAAAAGTCACCCTTAATACTCTTCCCTTAGGCACTGTTACTCTGGTTTTACTCTAGGCCACCATCTTCTCCCGCCGAGGAGATGCCTGGATCGTCCGCACCAGGTCCTCCACGGTCACCAGAGGAGAGTCCAGCAGGCCCGGCAGATAGATCCGCCCTGTCTCCGCCAGCAACGCGCGGATCGTCTCCCGCAGCTCCTCGCTGTCCAGGCCCAGATCGCAATCCAGATCGTCGAACGGCTCGATCGGAAAGGCTGCCTTCTGGCGTTTCTGTAGGTACCGGTAGGTGGCGCGGGCAAGCTCAGGGTTGAATCCGTACTCGACCAGATACTCCACAAACGTCTCCACTGTGCGCCCAGAGCGGTCACGCACCAGCGAAGATTGCCGTCTTTGCGCCGATATATAGAGGGCCGTAAAGCCAATCAGTATGCCCAGGCCTATCAATAACAACGGCAAGGCAAGCTCGGAAAGCCACTGCTGCTCAGAGAGTAAAGTAGACATCACAAATAACCCCGGGAAAAATCGTTCAGGAATTACAGCTCCACACACTCATGCCAGATGCACGGCAGATGGAGTAAACAGCACGAATGACCTAGGGGAAAATCGTTCAGGAATTGCAACTCCACGCATTCATGACAGATGGTTGCGTTGAAGTCGAAGACACGCCCGGAAGGCACGATCTTCTGTTGCTTAAACTTACTATACTTAGTTCAGCACGATTCACAGGATTTGCACAGCCCCAAATGAAGTCTGGATTGGAATCTTCTTCCCAAAAGAGAACATCCAACCGCTCACGGAGGAAACCGATCGCTTCCCTGCACCCATCGCCGCTCTACCGAAGCGCCTCCGCGGCGCTGCTGGAACCGCCCGCCGCGGCGTCAGACCCAGCCGGGCAAACCTCCGGCCTGCGCCTGCGCGACTCCTTCGGGCGGGCCATCACCGACCTCCGCATCTCCGTCACAGACCGCTGCAACTACAAGTGCGTCTACTGCCGCGCCGGCAACGAAGCCGCATCCTACACCGAGCTTCCCATCGCAGACTATCTGCGAATGGTGCGCGTCCTGGTCTCGCTCGGCATCGAAAAGGTGCGCCTCACCGGCGGCGAACCGCTGCTGCGCTCCGGTCTGGTCGAGATGGTCGCCGAGTTGGCGCAGATGCGCACCGCCTGCGCAGCCGGCGGCACGCGCCTCGATGCGTGCGAACCCGGCCAGCCGCTCGACATCGCCCTCACCACCAACGGCCATCTGCTGGAATCCCTCGCCGTGCCGCTCGCCTGCGCCGGACTCAACCGCGTCACCGTCAGCATGGACGCCGTCGATCCCGAGACCTTCGCCCGCATCACGCGCGTACCTGGCAGCTTCCAGCGCGTGCTGGCCGGTGTCCACGCCGCGCAGGCCGCCGGCCTCGGCCCGGTCAAGATCAACTGCGTCCTGATGCGCGGATTCAACGACTCCCAGATCGAGCCCTTCGCCCAGTTCTCCCGCCGCCACGGCGTCGTCGTCCGCTTCATCGAGTTCATGCCGCTGGAAGAACCATCCGCCGCCGAAGACGCCCGCACCTGGAGGCCCGAGACCGTGGTCCCAATGGACGAGATCGTCGCCCGCCTCAACGCATGGCGTCCCTCCGGCGGCGTCCCCTCCGGCCTGGTCGAGCTGCCGCCGCGCGCCGCCAGCGAGACCGCCCGCCGCTTCACCTTCGCCGACGGCATCGGCGAGATCGGCATCATCGCGCCCGTCTCCCGCCCCTTCTGCGGACATTGCAGCCGCCTGCGAATCACCTCCGACGGCGCCCTCCGCACATGCCTCTTCTCGCAATCCGACCACGACCTCTACGGCCAGATGCGGCGCGGTGGAACCGATGAAGAACTTGCTTCGTATATAAGGCGTGTCGTACTGCGGAAGGAGGCCCGCCATCACATCGGCGAGCCGGGGTTCGAAAAACCATCGAGAAACATGGTGCATATCGGCGGCTAATCTGCTGCGAAAGGCAGCGTTTTATCTTTGATGTACTGAAAGATTGATGCCCTCTATATTCTGTAGTACTGAGGTCTGGGTTGAGAGAGAAGCGCCAGTTCGAGGTCATCGATAGCCGCCAGTTGGACCATCTCGGCGTCTTTCACGAGGTCGCGCGCGCCCTCACCCAGACCCTCGAGCTCGAAGATATCCTGCTCATCATCATGGAGAAAATGGCCCAGTTCTTCGGCCCAGAGCGATGGTCCATGCTCATGGTCGACGAGCAGGCCCAGCATCTCAACTACGCCATCGCCGTCGGCGAGAACTCCCAAAGCCTCAAGGGCCTGCATGTGCCCATGGGAGAGGGAGTCGCCGGATGGGTCGCCTCCACTGGCAATCCCCTGGTCATCCCAGACGTCTCCCTCGACACCCAATGGAGCGCCTTCTCGCTCGCCCATCCCGAACTCAAAATCCGCTCCATCGCCTGCATCCCCATCCGTTCCGGCGACAAAACCCTCGGCGTCATCCAGCTCCTCAACACCAAGCTCGACCTGGAGAGCGAGTACTCCATCTCCTTCCTGCGCATCCTCTGCGACTACGCCGCCATCGCCATCCAGAACGCCCGCTCGGTCAAGCTCATCCACGAACTCACCATCACCGACGACTGCACCGGCCTCTTCAACGCCCGCCACCTCTACGCCCTGCTGGACGAGCAGATCGAGCTGGCCGCAACCATCCCCGAGACCCGCTTCAGCCTGCTCTTCGTCGACCTCGACCACTTCAAGCTGGTCAACGACTCCCACGGCCACCTTATCGGCAGCCGCCTGCTGGCCGAGGTCGGCGGTCTCATGCGCCGCACCCTCGGTCCCGCAAATTCATGCTTCCGCTACGGCGGTGACGAGTTCGTCGCCCTGCTCCCAGGCCTCGAAAAGCAGGCCGCCATCGACGCCACAGTCAAGCTCTGGGAGCAGCTCCGCAAGGCCCGCTTCCTCACCGGCCAGGGTCTCTTCCTCGCCCTCGCCGGCAGCTTCGGCCTGGCCACATTCCCCGAGGACGGGGCCAGCGTTCCAGCCATCATCCGCGCCGCCGACACCATGATGTACGAGGCCAAAACCACCCGCGACAACATCAGTGTCGCAGGCCTCGGCCTGCTCACCGGAGCCAGGCCCGCCGTCCCCTCCGGCAAGACATCAACCATGCTCGCCGGAGACCTCGAAGCCCGCAGCCGCTAGCCACTGACAGTTCCTCACATCTCAAAATCCTCCGTCATCCCGACCGGAGCAACGGACAGTAATATCGTCCGTTGCGCAGTGGAGGGACCCCCGCATTTCGCTTTTGCAACTACTACTGCTCCCGCCGTTCCAGCGTCACCGGCCGCTTCGGCTCCGGCTTGATCGCGTCCCTGTTCTCCGGGGCCACCGGATGCACGCCGAAGTCCCACACTCCCAGGTTGATCTCGTTCTCCGATACCACCTCCATCAGCGCGTACTCGCCAAAGTCCAGTGGCCGCTTCGGCGTCAGCTTCATCCAGTGGCCTCCCGGCAGCACCTCGCTCGCCATCTCGATCACGTCCTCCTGCTGCTTCACCCCGCCGCCCAGCACTCCAATGTTGAAGCTGGCCAGTACCCGCGTGTCCGTGCGCACATCCGCCCGCACCATCACATAGCCGCTGTCGGCAGAGCCACCAGAGCTTGCCCCGCCGCTCGCGTCCATCTTCCCCCCCGCCACGGCCCCGTGCGTATCCACCGTCAGCGGAGTCCCGCCCCGCATCACCCCCGAGTCGTCGCCCAGCCGCACATAGATCGCCGGTGTCTCCACATGCAGTTGCACCGCCGCCTCCACGCCCTTCAACTGCTCAATCTGGTGCGACGCCGAGCGCGGGTTGATCGCCAGCTTCAAAATGTTGTGCCCTGTCGTCCGGTTCAGCTCGCCCTCCGACTGCACCAGCGGAACCAGCTCCGGCGCGCCGTGGAAGGTGTCCAGCGCCAGCACGCTGTCCAGCTCCGGCAGCCGCAGGTCCGGCGCAACCTCCGGCGTCCACGCCGCGCGGTCGGCCTCCTCCTTCAATAATTCCGGGTCGATCGCCGGATTCGGCGTGGCAGCCACAGCCAATCCCTGTCCCGCATCTACGCTCTCCGTCGCCAGATGCTGCCGCTCCCACTTGTGCGTCGCGTCCCAGTCGATCAGCTCCGCCGGAATCTCCTCCGTCGCATCGCGCTCCGCGCTGACGTAACTCACAATCTTTCCCTTCACCTGGTAGCTCATCACCACCTGGTAGCTGCCATCCTTCAGAATCAGCCGCGTGCGATGCGGCACAGCGTTCGCCGTCTGCGCAGTTCCCGCTTGCTGCGCACCCGCATCCGCCAGCGGACGCTGCGCACGGCCTTCACTCACCAGTCCGGCGGCAAGCGCAAGCGAACATCCCAAGGCTGCGAATGGCTTCGTCATCGTCATCCTCTCCCGCACCAAATCCACACCCATCCCCTCCGACCCCATGCAGGAACTCCCCATCGAGGAGTGACCCCACCACTGACTGCACCAGCTATGGGTGAATGATCCGCAGCCCAAGATGCTCTTCAAATGGGTCGAAGTCGCGGTCGTTATGCAATAGGGAATGCCTGTGTTCGATGCAAAACGTCGCAATCAGGCAGTCGATCATCTTGCGTACCGTAATCCCCTTCGCACGCAACACCCGATAGTTCCGCGCCGAGGCAACAGCTAGTGCAGCACCTCCTGTGTCCAACACTGGAAGCATAGTCAATAGCAGACGGATTCGTTCGAAGGAAGCTTCGTCACGAATGCATTGCAGAACCTCACACAGGATCAGGTCTGCTAGCCCGATTTTCCGTCCAGCAAATTCTCTCTTCACGAACGAGGTCTCCGGGCTGGCGCGCGCGGCCAGAAAGTCGATCCAGACCGTCGAGTCGACGATCACCATTCTTGATCCGCAAAGCGGCTTTGCCTGGACTGCTCAAGATCGCCCTCCCACTTCGCGGCGCCCCAAAGCTCCCGCAATGCCTTTTCCTGCGCATCCAGCCGCACCAGAAGCTCCAGCCCTTTCACGACTGCACCCTTCTTGGTCTTGGTCCCGCAGGCTCGAATCGCCTTCTTCATCAACTTGTCGTCAATATCGATGTTCGTTCGCATGGAAGCACCTATGTGTAAGAATCGCATATTTATGTGTATTGATCAACCTACTTCCGCTTCCAGCGCGCCCCGTCCTTCGAGTCCTCGATCGCCACGCCCTTCGCCGCCAGCTCCACGCGGATTGCGTCCGCCCGCGCGAAGTTCCGCGCCTTCTTGGCCTCGGTCCGCTCCGCCACCAGCGCCTCAATCTCCGCATCGCTCAGCGCCAGCTTCAATACCAGTTCCGGCGCGGCCTCGCCGATCCGCCCCTCCGCCTCCGCCCACGCCAGCGCCGCCCGTGTCAACTCCTCGTCCCTGTCCTCCAGCACCGCGAAGACCTCGTCGAACAGCATCAGCACGCGAAGCACCTCCGCCACATTCTCAGCAGTCAGCGTCCCCGCGTCCGCAGCCGAGTTCGCCGCCCGCACCATCTCACTGATCGCCGCCGATGCCTCAGCCGTATTCAGATCGTTGGCCAGCGCCGCCGTAAACTCGCTCGCAGCCTTCGCCGTCGCCGCCGTCACCGTCGAGTCCACCACCCCCGCCGCAAACCCGCCGCGCAACATCCGCTGATGAAATGTCCGCAGCCGCTCGATCGCATTCGTCGCCGCGCCCAGCGCCTCAAACGTAAAGTTCATCTGATGGCGATACGGCACCGACAGCAGCAGATACCGGATCGCCGACGCGCGATGCCCCTTCAGCAGCAGGTCGCGCAGGGTATAAAAGTTTCCCAGCGACTTCGACATCTTCTTCCCCTCCACCAGCAGGAACCTGACATGCATCCAGTGCCGGGCGAAAGTTTTTCCACTCGCCGACTCCGACTGCGCAATCTCGTTTTCATGATGCGGAAACATCAGGTCTTCGCCGCCCGCGTGCAGATCGAAGCTCTCACCCAGGATCGCCGTCGCCATCGCCGAGCACTCGATATGCCATCCCGGTCGTCCCGCGCCCAGCGCCGTCGCCCAGTTCGGCTCGCCCTCCTTGGCCGCCTTCCACAGCGCAAAGTCCCGCGCCGCGTCCTTCTCGTACTCGTCCGAGTCCACCCGCGCGCCGTCTTCCATCCCCTCCAAATCTTTCTTCGACAGCTTCCCGTACTCCGCAAACCGCGCAATCCTGAAGTACCAGCTCCCATCCTCCGTCTGGTACGCAATGTCTTTTGCCGCCAACTGCTCGATCAGCGTCACCATCTCCGCAATGTGCTCGGTGGCGCGAGGCACATGCTCCGGCCGCTCGATCCCCAGCGCCTCCATGTCCTCGAAGAACGCCTTCTCAAATCGCGCCGTGTACTCGGCGATCGGCTGTTTCGCCGCCAGCGCGTTGCGGATGATCTTGTCGTCCACGTCCGTCACGTTCATCACATGCTCTACGGCCACGCCCTGCTGGCGCAGAAACCGCCGCAGCACGTCCACATGCAGAAACGTCCTGAAGTTCCCAATGTGCCCGTAGTCGTAGATCGTCGGCCCGCAGGCATACATCCGCAGCGCCGGCGCGCCCACCGGCTCCAGCCGCTCCACCTTGCCGCTCAGTGTATTGAACAGTTCCAACCCCGCCACGTGCGCTCACTCGTCCGCCGCATCCAGCGCAAAGCGCTGTGCAGTCCATATATTCCGTCTAAAATAACTCAGCTAAGATTCTACAGCGTCAGGATCATCGTCTCTTTGCTCATGGCTGACAGCTCATAGCTGAAAGCTGAAGTGCAAAAAACGCGCTGGAACAATGTCGCAGAGCCGATCCTCTCACCCCAGCTTCAACTGCGGCGTAGCCACCAACCCCTCCGCCGCAAACTCACCCGCGCAGAACTTCCCCCACGCCGCCGCCGCAATCATCGCCGCATTGTCGGTCGACATCGCCAGCGACGGAAACTCCACCCGCAGCCCGCGCCGCCCCGCCTCCTCCGCAAACCGCCGCCTCAGTTCGCTGTTCGCCGACACCCCGCCCGACACCACAATCCCCCGCGCCCCCAGCGCCTCCGCCGCCGCAAACGTCTGCCGCATCAAATTCCCCACCACCGCATATTGAAAGCTCGCAATCAGGTCCAGCGTCTGCGCGTCGAACACCTCCGGCAGATGCGCCAACGCTTCGCCCGGCTTCATTCCCGGATTCGCCTTCAGCGCCTCCGCCAGCGCCCTCCGTCGCGCCTCCACGCCCGCCGCCATCCCATGCGCCTGGATATACCGCAGCACCGCCGTCTTGATCCCGCTGAACGAAAAATCAAAGTGCTGCCCGTCCCCCGTCTTTCTGTCTGTCATTCCACAGCATTCTTTGTTTGTCATTCCGCACGTTTTTTTGTTTGTCATTCCGCCCGTTTTTTTGTTTGTCATTCCGCCCGTTTTTTTGTTTGTCATTCCGCAGCGTAGCGGAGGAATCTGCTTCTCCTCCACGCCCACCACCGACCTCCGCGCCTTGATCTGCCCAAACCGAAACTCAACCGCCCGCGGATTCCCGCTCCTGGCCAGCGCGTCCATCCACGGCCCGCCAGGATACCCCAACCCCAGCAGCTTGGCCACCTTGTCGAACGCCTCGCCCGCCGCATCGTCCACCGTCCGCCCCACATTCCTGTACCGCCATGTACTGGGTGCCCCATCCATGACGGTTTCATCGTCATGGGTGGGTTCCTCCGCAAGATAAAGATGTGTGTGCCCCCCACTCACCACCAGAGCCAGCATCGGCATCTCCATCGCCTCCTGCCTCTGCCGAGCCTCCATCAACACCGCATGGATGTGCCCCTCCAAATGGTTCACCGCGATCAGCGGCTTGCCCACCCCCAACGCCAGCGCCTTCGCATAAGTAATTCCCACCAGCAGCGCGCCCGCCAGCCCCGGCCCCTCGGTCACCGCAATCGCATCCAGGTCCGCAAACTCCAGCCGCGCCTCCGCCATCGCCGCCCTTACCACCGGCACAATGTTCCGCAAGTGTTCGCGGCTGGCCAGCTCCGGAACCACACCCCCGTAGTTGGCGTGCAGCGCAATCTGCGACGCCACCACGTTGGCCAGCACCTCGCCGCCCGCGCGCACCACCGCTGCCGCCGTCTCGTCGCACGAGCTCTCAATCCCCAAAATAAGTCCGCCGCCACTCCGCATCTCTCTATCATAAGGACATGCAGGGCGACCTCCCCTCCAATCCGCATTACCTCGCCGCGCTCGCCATCGCCAGCCGCCTGCGCGACGCCGGCCATCAGGCCTTCTTCGCCGGCGGCTCGGTCCGCGACCTCCTGCTCGGCCTCGCACCCAAGGACTTCGACGTCGCCACCTCCGCCACGCCCGGCGAGATCGTCGCTCTCTTCCCCAAGACCTTCACCGTCGGCGCCCACTTCGGCGTAGTCCTCGTCTGCCAGCACTTCGACGAACAAGACATCGCCACCGAATCCGGGGCCCCCGGCGAGCGGTCTCGGCTCGCTGGGGTGGTCGAGGTCGCCACCTTCCGCAACGATGGCGCCTACTCCGATGGCCGACGCCCCGATGCCGTCCGCTTCTCCACCTCGCCGCGCGAAGATGTTCTGCGCCGCGACTTCACCATCAACGGAATGCTCCTCGACCCCATCGCCTTCGCCGCCACCGGCGACGTTGCCCGCGCCACGCTCGACTTCGTCCACGGTCGGGATGACCTCGCCGCCCGCGTCATTCGCGCCATCGGCGACCCCGCACTGCGCTTCGCCGAGGACAAGCTGCGAATGCTGCGCGCCGTCCGCTTCGCCGCCCGCCTCGACTTCCAGATCGACTCCGCAACCTCCGCAGCCATCCGCCGCCACGCCGCCGAAATCGCCCAGGTCAGCGCCGAGCGCATTCGCGACGAGCTAACCCGCATCCTCACCGAGGGCGGCGCGCGCCGCGGCTTCGAGTTGCTCCTCGACCTCGGCCTCCTCGCCCAGATCCTCCCCGATGCCGTCCGCCTGCGCGGCATCGCCCAGCCGCCCGAGTTCCACCCCGAGGGCGATGTCTGGACGCACACCATGCTGATGCTGGAGCAGCTCTCGCGCCATGTAGAACCGCCTTTGCCTTCACGCGAAGCGTCGAGTACAGCACGAAGTGCTTCACGCGAAGCGTCGAGAACGGTACGAAGTGCTTCACGCGAAGCGTCGAGAACGGTACGAAGTACCTTAGCATGGGCCGCGCTGCTGCACGACATCGGCAAGCCCGCCACCTACCAGCCGCCCAAACCAGCCGTTCCCGGCAGCGATGAAAAGCCAGACCGTATCCGCTTCAATGGCCACGTCGAGGCCGGAGTCCGCATCAGTGAGACCATCCTCGCCCGCCTCCGCTTCTCTGGCGACGACACCACCCAAATTCTCTCCCTCGTCGCCAACCACATGCGCTTCGGCGACGTTCTCCAGATGAAGCAATCCACCCTCAAGCGCTTCCTCCGCCTGCCTCGATTCGAAGAGCACCTCGCCCTGCACCGCCTCGACGCCATCTCCGCCCACGGCGACCTCACCTGCTACGACTTTGCCCGCGCCCACTTCGAAGCCGAACCCACACCCGACCTCCGCCCCGCCCCGCTCCTCACCGGGCGCGACCTCATTGCCGCGGGCTATCGTCCCTCCCCGCAGTTCAAACCCATGCTCGCGCTCGCCGAGGACGCCCAGCTCGAAGGCTCCATCACCACCCCCGAACAGGCCCTCGCCCTGGTCCAGGCGCTCTATCCGCAGCCTTCCATAAATCCCACACCGCGCAAATAAATAATTTCAGCGAAGCCGCCCCGCGCTTCTCACCGCTCGAACACCACATTATGCCGCCGCAGCCACCAGCACGCCCCGCTGCCAGCCTGGGGAAAGATGGACAGGCTGCAACTCGCATCCGCCGTCCCTCCCCAGTCGTACTCTTCCTTGTTGTCCTTCAGCGGCATCACCACGATGTTGCTCACCACCACCGACCCCATCCCGCCGCCCTTGGCCACGCGCAACCGCCACACCGCCCAGTCCCCCACATAGAGAACCACCAGCGCCACTATCAGCCCTGCCACCGTCCTGACTAGAATCCGCTTCACGCGCCCTTTAGCTCTCGTTCGGCACGCAACCAGTCCTGGCGATCCTGACCATTATTCGCGCCGCGCTCCTTCCAGTAGCGATACGCCAGTTTCGCAATCGCTTCGCTGGATGGCGTCTTCGCGGTCGCGGAGTTGCCAACCGCCGCCGCCTTCACCACTGTCGTTTTGACTGAAGCCGTACTCGTCCGTAGCTTTGCTGGGGCCTTTGCCTTCTTCATTTTCTCTGCCATTCTGGTTCTCCTTCGCATCGATTCACGCCCGAATGCGTGCCATCTTCTTAAGAATACATGATTCTGTCCATATATAAGACGCGGATTCCGTGCAATGGGATACCTCGCCGCGTACTCCGCAGGCGGCATCGGCTGCCGGCGCGCCCTCTATCCGAAGGGTTGCGCAGCCCATGGGGCCATTCTGGTTCCCAATGCACAATCCGAATCGCTATACCCACTCTCAAAGCCGTCATCCCGGCCGGAACAAAGTAAAGCCGTCATCCCGGCCGGAGCAGCGGACGGTTTCATCGTCCGTTGCGCAGTGGAGGGACCCCCGCATTTCGCTTTTGTCTTCTCGCCACCCGGCACATCGATGTCAATTTCGCTCTATGAGGACAGTCTGGAACTCATATATTTGCGGACAAAGATGGCAGCCTCCGGCACCTTCACCGTGGATTCCGCAATCTCCTGCCCTCGGCTTGTCTCAGCTGCGTCCTTCTCCCGTTTCAGCGCTGGCCGGTTGTCCTGCGGGAAGCCGACGGGCTTCTCATTTTCGTAGCCCGAGAGGCTTTGCAGCAGTTGCGCATTCACCTCGTCCGCTATCACCATCAGGGTCCCGGACAACTGGCCGACCCCGATCAGGTCAAGATTGTGCTGCACCGCCTGGAACAGCGCTACCTGCAGCGCCCGCGCCTCTTCCACCAGCACCGTTGCACCCAAGCCCTGCCGCCGCCGCCGCACGCCATGCTGCAGCGCCGCCATCGAGAACAGCGTCATCGATCCCAGCCGCTGCGGATAGCGCAGCCGGTATACAATCTCGTCGATCGCATCGGGCAGATAATCGCACTGCTCTTCCTCCGTCATGGGCACCGCCGTCAGGCCGCCTGTCTCCTTCATCGCATGCAGCCACGCCTGTGTCACCGATGCGCTCTCGCGTTCCAGCACGGCCGCCGCCGACTCGATGGTCAGGCTGTGCGGCAACGGATTCTCCTGCGCCAGCCGCTGCCGGATCGCTTGCACGATGGAATCGGGCTTCACCGGTTTTGTGATGACGTCGTCCACCTGGCGCAGCATGGCAGCGGAGGCCTTCGTCATGTCGGGGTTGGCGCTCAGCAGCAGGGTCACCGCCTTTGGATTGGCGTGCCGCATCGCGCCGACAACGATCAGCCCGTCGCCGTCGCCCGGCATGTGCAGGTCGCTCAGCAGAACGTCGAAGCTCTCGCTTGCGATGTGCTGCAACGCCTCCATCACACTCGACGCGGTCGTGACTTCAAACTCATGCGCATCGAGGACGGCCCCCAGTCCGGTCAGGACCGATTCGTCGTCATCAACGAGAAGCAATTTAACGGGTGCCAAGGAAAAACCCCTTGTGCTGGTTGCACACAGACCGTAAGCCCCAAATAGCAGGCTGTAAAGCAGGAGAAGCAATGCAATTGATACAATTCACACAAGCTTATATTGCAGGGTACACCGTCCGCGTGGCTGCAAAACCACAAAGAAGTAAGCTCCCGCTAAAACTCTGGTAACCAGTCTCCCATTCTAGCGCGCGGGGTCATTCTGGCCGGGCCCGTGCTAGACTCGAACTTCTCCGCCATTCGCACCTTGCGCGTCCGCGTGTCTGGCGCGGACAGCAGTCGTTGAAAGGGCCCTCCATGCATCCGGATCTCGCCAAGCTCGTCGTCCTGCAGACCCACGACATCGAGGCAAAGCGTCTGCGCGACCAGATCGCCGCGCTGCCCCGCCAACTCGCCGCAGTCGAACTCAAGTCCGCCGCCACCGTGGGCCAGCGCGCCATCGTACTCGACCTCATCGCAAAGGAAGAGGCCCTCCGCCGCCAACAGGAGTCCGAGATCGCAGACCGGAAACTGAAGCTCGCGCGCACCCAGAAGAAGATCGACGCTGCCACCAACACCGTCCAGGTCACCGCGTTGGAGCATGAGACCGCCTTCGCCCGCGCCGAGATCAACCGCCTGGAAGACGCCGAGCTGGAGAGCATGGAACGCGGCGAAGCTCTCGATGCCCAGCGCGCGCTCGCCGATCAGGCCGTCGCCGATGCCGACGCAACCCTGGAGCGGGAGCGCGCCCGCATCCATGAACTGCTCGCCCGCGACCGCGCCGCCCTCGCCGAAGTTGACGCCCTGCGCGCCGCTCTGCGCATAGAGATCGCCCAGAGCCCCACCGGCGAAGACTCCCTCTCCACCTACGACCGCATCAGCCGCTCCAAGGGCACCGCCGTCTCCCAGGCCCTCAACCAAAGGTGCTCCGCCTGCCAGATGATGGTCCGCCCGCAGCGCTGGAACGACCTGCGCGACAACGCTCCCGGCTCCGAGTCCAGCCAGACGCTGATGACCTGCGAGAACTGCGGACACCTCCTCTACTACGACCCCGCCCGCGACAGCCCCCAGCGCCCCGCCGTCCCAGTCGAATCCATCGCCGCCCAGATCGTCCGCTCCCTGTAAACTCCGTCATCCCGACCGGAGCGCAGCGCAGTGGAGGGACCCCCGCATTTGTCTTTTGCCGTTGCTTGTTCTTGCCGTTGTCTGTTTTTGCCGTCATCCTGAGCGCGTCTTTCGAGCGCGAAGGACCGCGATGCACTCCGCCCCGCCACAACCGCCCGTCCCTTTCTACCGGGAAGCCAGCTCTTCGCTGCGCTCCGGAAGTGGACGCATAATAGAAGTTGATGAAGCAATCCCAACTCCCTCCCCGCATCTGCGTTGACATGGACGAAGTCATCGCCGACACCGTCGCCGAGCACCTCGTCCGCTACAACCGCGACTACAGCGGCAACATCACCAAGGCCGACCTGCGCGGCAAGTGGATCTGGGACGTCGTCTCGATCGACCGCCATCCCCGCCTCGAGGAGTATCTCCGCTCGGAAGACTTCTTCGCTGACCTCGATGTCATCCCCGACGCGCAGCGCGTGCTCAAAAAACTCCAGCAGCAATTCGAGGTCTTCATCGCCTCCGCCGCCATGGAGGTCCCCACCTCCTTCAACGCCAAGTACCGCTGGCTGGAGCGCCACTTCCCCACCATCCCCGCCACCAACATCGTCTTCTGCGGCGACAAGTCCATCCTCCGCGCCGACTACCTCATCGACGACAACCCACGCCAGCTCCGCCGCTTCGAGGCTCGCTTTGGGAGCGAGATCAAGAGGCACAAAACAAGTGAGTCCCAGGGAGATGAGTCTGAGGCCGTACGCACCGGAATCCTCTACGACGCCCCCCACAACGCCGCCGTCACCGGCTTCCGCCGCGTCCACAACTGGCTCGAAATCGAGTCCCTCTTCCTCAGCGAAAAGTAGCGCCCAATTTCCAGTTTGTCATTCTGACCCTGAGCCTGAGCTTGCCGAAGGGGAAGGGGAAGAATCCCCGCATTTTGCCAGGTCCGCCACATACGCCGGACGCTCCGGCAACGACCGGTAAAGCGTCTCCCCTGCACCCATCGCTCTGCTATTATTTCCCTGATTGCGATTACGACCATGCATCGCGCCTTCCGCTTCGCCCTCGCCTCGCTCCTCGTCCTCCTCCCCCCGGCCTTTGCCCGCGCAACCAGTTGTACCGTACGCTCGGGCTGCCACCCGCTCGACATCCAGGGGGCCATGTTCCTCGGCGAAGCCATCAGCGTTCGCAATGCCACCGTTCGGACCACACCATTTTCGTGTATCTTCCGCTTCCGGGTGATCGAAAGCTTCTCCTCCAGCCCGCGCCCCGGCGAGGAGGTCGAGGTCTCAGCCGGCCTTGGCGGCGGAGATTGCGGATCCGGGTCCCAGTTTGAAATCGGTCAGCGCTACCTCGTCGACGCCTACGATTCCGGCGCGCAGCAAGACGTGCGCCTCTCCACCAGTATTTGCTCCAATACTCGACCCGAGTCCCAGGCCACCATCGCGCTAGCCGAATTGCGAACCCGCGCATCGGGCGGTCGCGTCCCCGACCTCAACGGCCAGATCAGCACAATCGAAGGAATCGACAGGCTCGCGGAGGGAGAATACAAACCGCTTGCCAACGTCGCCGTCACCATCGCCTCCGAAAATGGTGCCACAACCCTTCACGCCGCGACCGACTCCAACGGAATCTACTCCTTCGCAACCGTCCCTCCGGGCACCTATCGCGTCGCCTTCGATGGCCTTCCGCCCCACCGCGTGGCGATGCAATTTGACGAGGAGCCTTTTGACATTACCATCCCCGAATCCAGTGGCGCCGGAGCAAGCTGCCATCTCAGCGTGTTCGCCGCTCCCTCGGGTGGTATCTCCGGGAAGATGGTGGACGCATCCGGAACCGGCGTCGAGGGGGTCGTAGAGGCGTATCCAGCGGATCAGCCAAGGACAAGTCCGCCCCTCCCTTGGGCCTCCATCGGTACCGCCGACAAACAGGGCCACTTCACCCTTCATTTCCTGCGCGACGGAGATTACCGCATCGAGTATTCGGGGCTCACCAGCGGCAAGGTCGACCGCGTCACCGTCCGCGACGGCCAAACCACCACTGGCGTGCAACTCCCCCTCCCAGCTAAGTGAAGTGGACGTGGATGTAACCGGGTGCCCCACATCTCGCCTTTGAGATGTGGTTTCCCTTCCTCAACCCGCCGACTTCGCACTCACAATCGAGATCCTCAAATCAAGCGCCGAGAGTACCCCGGTCAAAGTATCCAGCGTCGGGTTGCCGCGTTCTGACAAGGATCGATACAGCGTCTCCCGCTGCACGCCCGACTCTTTCGCCACCTTCGACATCTGATTCGCCTGGGCCACTTTGCCCAAAGCCGACAGAAACACTTCAACCGACTCCTGAAGCGACGCATTCAAGAAACTGGCCGCAATCTCAGGATCGCTCAGTTTCTCCAGTTGCCAGCCGCGATAGGACCTTGTTCTCTTAGGCATTGTAGTTTCTCCAATAATGCTTCGCGGTATCGATATCGCGCTGTTGGGTCTTTTTCGTCCCGCCAATCAGCAGAACCACGAGTTCACTTCCATCCAGTCCAAAGTAGATGCGGTACCCCGGCCCAAAATCGATTCTCAGTTCGAAGACACCTTCCCCGATGCCGCGATGATCGCCCAGATTCCCAAGCTCCACCCGCTCCAACCGGGCCATCAACTTGCCGTAAAGCGGAGCCTGTTGTCGATCCATCCATTCGCTGAAAGGGGCATGACCCTCTTCGTTCTCGTAGATGCGTATCTCTTTCGGCCTAACGTCCACGCGCCCTCTCACTCAATATGTGATTTATAAATCACGGACGGCTGGCATGTCAACCTATGCCGCGCGGGAGGAAGATCCGATTTGTACCTACCCAAACCTGCCATCCCGCCACTGAGCGAAGCAGAAGCAGAAGGCCCATTTTATTTGTTGTAGTGCTTCCGCAACGTCTCCCTCGCACCCGCGATACACTCGATGCGGGACGCGTGTCCTCATCGCAGCCAGCCACAGGAGAGCGCAGAGCGTGAAGATCGATCCGCCAGCCATCGCAGCATGACCCTCCCGCGCATCCACATCGGACGGCCGCAGCGTCTTGCCGCGCTTCTTCTGCTGGCCTTCCTCGCCCAGTGCCTCTGGGTCGTCGGCCACCAGCAGCTCTCCACCGCCGACTATCGCTTCGCCCGCTGCGGCCGCGAGATGTGGGAGCGTCCCTCGCCGCTCGAGGGTTACTTCACCACCTGTGGCAACCTCAACGGCGACGGCACATTCGCCTACCGCGTGGCCGGCCTTCCACTCACCCTCCAGCGCCTCACCCTGCTCGCCGCGGACCATCTCCGCGCGCCGGCCGACCGCCTCTACCCCGGCGATTCGCTCAACGGCTCCACATGGGAGTCGCGCCACCAACTGGAATTCGTCGTCTATCTCATCCACCTGCCGTTTGTGCTCTTCGCCCTCTGGCTGGGCGGAGGACTGTGGTGGGTCTCGCGTCGTCTCTTCGGCAACGAGGGCGGTTTCTTCGCTCTCGGCCTCTACTGCTTCTGCCCCGCCGTCGTCCGCATGGCGGTCGCGCCCAATAACGATGTCCTCGCCATGTGGGGACTCTACGGCCTCATCTACACCGCCATTGGCGTCGCCCACGCCATGCAGGGCCCGCGCCGCCGGTGGCGTCCGCGCATCGTGCTGCTCACCATCGCAATCGGATTCACCGCCGCCGCGCATCTTCTGGCCGCCATCGCTGGCTTCGTCGCCGCGCTGGTCTTCATGCTGTATCTGGCCCAGCGGCGGCGCGGCTACGTCTTTCAGATTCTCCTCTTCGCCGCCATCGGCGCGCTGGCAATCCTCTTCGCGTTCTACGGATTCCGCCCAGCCGCCTTCAGTTACGTCTTCACCGGCGGCGCGGCCCGCTTCTGGTTCTCGCTGGCGGGAGTACGCAGTTTTGTTGTGGCCCGCGGCTTCGCCGGCAGCCTGGAGAACTTCCCCATCCTGATCGCGTTCGCCGTTGCCGCGCTGCTCTATTGCTCGGTGCGCCGCAGCCGATACTTCGGCAACACCACGCCGCTTCTGGTCCTGTTTGCGCTCGCGCCGCTCATCACCACCCAGACCGTCAGCGCCCCGTTGCTGTGGGCGCTGCCGTTTTTCTTCACCTTCATCGGCGGGGTCTTCGCCGACGCGCTCGAAACCCGCACTCGCAAGCTCTTCCTCGTGCTCACCGGAGCGATTCTGGCCGCGCAGGCGATGGCCTGCCTCGCCGCCCTGCCGCTCATCGCGCGCTCCTGAAAACCTCAAGCCGCCATTCTCTCCTGAGCGTAGTTGAATGGATGCCGTAAACGCTGCCCATGCACTGCGGCTTCACAGGCTGCGGAAAAACTCCCACTTTTGCCTTTGGGAGGGAGCAGGGGGATTCAGCCCCCTGAATAAGGCAATCGAATCGACGGGCTTTAGCCCCGGACCTTCTGCTCGTAGCGCCAAACAACCCTTTTTCCGCAGCCTGTTTAGCCGCTGAAGTCTGGCCTTACTTTGCCGGCGCAGTCGCGGCCCTCTTTGCCGGCGCAGTCGCGGCCTTCTTCGCCGGAGCCTCTGCCCTGACCTTCGCCTCCAGCTCGTCGATCGTCTGGTACAGCAGCGAGACGTCCGTCACATGCACCCATTCCTTCTGCGTGCATACGATGACCGCCGGCGTGTACTGCACTCCCAGCCTGTCGCCCAGCGTCCTGTCCGCCTCCACTTCCTTCTTGAACTGGCCCGCCGGATCGGGTACGAACGGCAGTTGCAGCCCATGCGACTGGAAGTACCTCCGCGTGAAGTTCAGCATGTCGTCCTTGCTGGCGATGCCGGTCTGCGCCGCGAAGACTGCGCCGCGATACTCGTCCCCGGTCTTCGGAGACACCTTGTCCTGCAGGTAGCGCGCCCAGATCATCGCATCCAGGCTCCAGATGTGATACGGCAACGGGAAGTCATGCTGAATCAGCGGGATGTTGTAATGCTCCGCCGCGGCGTGGACGATGGGGAAGACGTGCGCGCACATTGGGCACTCCATATCCTCGAACTCGATGATGGCGATCTTTGCGCCAGCCGGAGGCTTCAGCATCGACGTGTCTTTGAACGTCTCGCCCTCATTCGGCTTCGGCACGGACCGCTGCGCCATCAGTGACGCAGTTGCAAACGGCAGAGTCATCGCAACAACAGCGGCGGCAACCCCAAAACGAATCACAGAACGAAGGCGGTTCATCTCAGTCATGCGCAAAAATCCTCACCTCCAATCCTATCGCAATCCCGCGCCGTGCAAGCTCCGGCTCCTCGCCCCGCATCCCTCGCAAGCTCGTACAATAATCGGGACGCAGCATCTCGCGGAAGCCCCGCGGCACGGAGACTTGCAATGAGCATCGCAGAGAAACTCGGCACCGACATCATCACCGCCATGAAGGCACACCAGGAGCACCGCCTCACCACCCTGCGCATGGTCAAGTCCGCGCTGCGCTCCAAAGAGATCGACAAGCGCCAACCCCTCACCGACGCCGAACAGACCCAGATCCTTTCTACTCTCCTGAAACAAAGGCGCGAGTCGGTCGAGAGCTTCACCAAGGGCAATCGCCCCGAGCTTGCCGCCAGGGAGCAGGCCGAGATCGTCATGATCGAGGCCTACATGCCGCAGGCCGCAGGCGAGGACCAGCTTCGCGCCATCGTCCAGGCAGCCGTCGCCCAGCTCGCCGCGTCCACCGGCCAGCAACCCACTCCGCGTGAGATGGGCGCCGTCATGAAGCTCGCGCAGCAACAGGTCCTCGCCACCGCCCTGCGCGCCGACGGCCGGCTCCTCTCCGAACTCGTCAAAGCCGAGCTGGCAAAGGTGAAAATCAATTCGGATTGATAGACAGATCGCAGTTCTTGTTTTATCCGTGAAAATCCGCAATCTGCCATTCTCCTCGCAACCATGCTGCCGCCGCGCTCCATTACAATAGACCCATGATCCTCAAGACGCGTCTCTTCACCCCCGGCCCAACGCCCCTGCTTCCTGCCGCCCAGTTCGCCATGGCTGCGGCCGACATTCACCACCGCACGCCAGAGTTCCGCGCCATCTTCAGCCGCGTCCTCGCGCAACTCAAGGACTTCGTCGGCACCACAAACGACGTCATCGTCCTCTCCAGTTCAGGCACCGGCGCAATGGAGGCCTCCGTCTCCAACCTCACCTCGCCCGGCGACCGCGTCCTCGTCCTCAGCGCCGGCAAGTTCGGCGAGCGATGGGCCGGCCTCGCCAAGGCCTTCGGCTGCCAGGTCGATCTGGTCTCCGCGCCCTATGGCGAGACCTTCTCGCTCGACGCCGTCAAGGCCGCGCTGCGGCTCGAAACCCGCGTCGTCTTCATGCAGGCCACCGAAACCTCCACCGGCGCGCGCCACTGCCTCGGAAGAGTCGCCAAGCTCCTTAAGGAGGACAACTCCGAAGCTCTGCTCGTCGTCGACGCCATCACCGGCCTCGGCACCACTCACATCGACATGGATCGCCTCGGCATCGACGTCCTCATCGGCGGATCGCAGAAGGCCGTAATGATCCCTCCCGGCCTCAGCTATCTCGCCATCAGCCAGCGCGCATGGGACCGCATGGAGTCCAGCTACAATCCGCGCTACTACTTCGACCTGCGCAAGGAGCGCAAGAACTCCAAAAATGGCGAGAGCGCCTACACCCCCTCGGTCGCGCTCATCGCCGCCCTCGGCGCGGCGTTGGACTACATCGCCCACCAGGCCGCCACGCCGGAGAACCCCGCCGGAGACCTCGTCGCCGGCCGCAAGAAGCTCGTCGAGAACGCCGAGACCATCGCCGCCATGACTCGCGCCGCCGTCGCCGCCCTGGGCATGAAGCTCTTCTCGCCCACCTGCCCCGCCGCCGCAGCCACTGCCGTCATCGCTCCCGACGGCGTCGACTCCAGCGTCGTCGTCAAGGAACTCAAGTCGCGCTTCGGAGCCATCATCGCCAACGGCCAGGGAGAGATGAAGGGCAAAATCTTCCGCATCGCCCACCTCGGCTACTTCGACTACCTCGACACCATCGCCCTCATCGGCGCCCTCGAGCAGGTCATCGCAAAGTCCTTCCCATCCCCCGCCTTCGCCTTCGGCAACGGCCTCATCGCCGCCCAGAAGGTCTTCGCCGAGCGATCCCCCACCGCCGCCGCCGACGCCTGCTGCTGCGCCAAGAAGTAAGCCGGGTGCCCCGTCTTCGCCGCAGTCTTATCGCGGCTAAGGGGGGGCCGGGTGCCAGGTGCCCCATCCATCGCGGCAGTATCGCGATGGGTGGGATGTCTACCCACTAAGTCGTCATCCCGGCGCAGCCTCCACGAGTCGTCATTCTGGCGCAGCCAGAATCTCCGTATTGGCCTTTGCCGTTGTCTGTTCTTCGTTGTTGTTTGTTCTTGCCGTCATCCTGAGCGCGTCTTTCGAGCGCGAAGGACCCCGATACCGCTCGCACTCCCTCAACCCTCCGCCCCTTTCTCCCACAAAAGCTCCGCCTTTGCCGGAGCGAGCAGGGGCTTTACGGACTGCTGAAAACTGACGTTTTTGTCTTTCGGAGGGAGCAGGGGGATTCATCCCCCTGAATAAGGCCAATCGAATCAATGGGCTTTAGCCCCGGATCTTTTTTTTGCTCCAGGACCCTCAAAAACCCCAGCAAATCCGCGTGTCAAGCCCCTCGACGCAAAAAAATCCCCATAACTCACACCCCATCAACCACTTCCCTCCGAAAAATAGTTGGCATAGTAGTTATGCTCAACTTGGTAGAATAGAAGTAGAGATAGAAAAAGAAGGGCCGCAAGCCGTCCACCACACGGGGGACGCTGCTTGTGGCCCTTCACATTTAATCACCGGATCGAGGAACCAATGGACTCACACGCTGATAAGTACCCCATCTGCCGTCACATCAAGACCAACGGCCGCCGCTGCCAGTCGCCCGCCGTCACCGGCTCCGGCCTCTGTTACTTCCACCGGACCATCCGCCGCACTCACGATGCCGTCTGCACATCCAAAATCGGTCCCTTGCGCCCAGAAACCATGCAATATCTCCTGGAAAACGGCCAGAGTACTGCCCAGTTCGCCGCTTCCCCCGCCTGCAATTTCCCCCCGCTCGAAGACCCCGAGGCGATCCAGCTCTCGATCTCCCTGCTCTTTGCCGCCATCGCCGCCGGCCAGGTCGATCCCGGCCTCGCTCGCACTCTCCTCTATGCACTCCAGGTCGCCAGTTGGAACGTCCGCTCCCTCGCACCCGCCCCGGCAACCGGCGAAGACTTCACCACCCTCGCCCGCCGCGTCGTCCGCACCCGCGATGGACACTCCCTCGCCGCGCGTGGCGACGGCAACGGCATCCCCTCCCACGCCAACAGTCCCAAATCCCTCCTGCAAAGAATGATCGAGGAGTTCGGCCCTCCCACGCCCATCCCGCCGGACCCGGCAACCCCAACCGAATGACGATCTTATCCGTAAGTCATTCGTTATGACGATTTTGGCTGGGACGTCCCGCAAAAACTGGTTTTTTCATCTGTAACCACATTGTTTTGACAATTTTAGCCGTAAGCCATTCGTTATGACCATTTTAGCAACATGCTTCCATCGTAACCGAATGAATCTAATCTACTTATCTCCAAATGCCACCGGCAGGGGGGGGAGGGGGGAGGGGGGGGGCGAACAAATAACGTACAAACGACGAACAAACGACAAGCAGCTCTTACGCGTTCCCCCAACAGTTCATCCCCGTCTCATCGCACATCTGCGTCAGCCGGTTACACTGGAAGCACTATGAAGATCGTTCTCGCAGAAAAAGTCTCGCCCGCAACTCTCGCCGTCCTCCAGGAAGAGCCCGGCTGGAACGTCGTCACCGCCGATGCGATCGCCAAGCTCGGTCCCGGCGGCCTGGAAGCTGAACTCGCAGACGCAGACGCGCTGGTCGTTCGCTCCGCCGTGCAGGTGAACGCCAAGCTACTGGAGTCCGCGCCCAAACTGCGCGCCATCGGCCGCGCCGGCGTCGGCGTCGACAACATCGACATCGACGCAGCAACCCACTCCGGCATCGTCGTCATGAACACCCCCGGCGCCAACGCAGTCGCGGTCGCCGAGCTTGCCATTGGCCTGATGATCTCGATGGCGCGCAGCATCCCCCGCGCCAACTCCACCATGCACGCCGCCAAGTGGGAGAAAAAGTCGCTGCAAGGCTCTGAGCTGCGAGGCAAGACGCTCGGCATCATCGGCCTCGGTCGCATCGGCCTCGAGGTCGCCCGCCGCGCGCGCAGCTTCGGCATGGAGCTGATCGGCTACGACCCCTTCATCGCGCCCGTCATCGCTCGTGAGAATCAGGTCGCGCTGCTGCCGCTCGATGAGATATTCAAGCAGTCCGACTACCTCACCCTGCACGTCGGCCTCACCACCCAGACCGAGGGCATGATCGACGCCACATCGATCAAGCTCATGAAGCCCGGCGTTCGCATCGTCAACTGCGCGCGCGGAGAGCTCATCGTAGACGAGGCGCTCGCCGAGGCCATCCGCTCCGGCCACGTAGCTGGCGCGGCACTCGACGTCTTCCGCAAGGAACCGCTCAAGGATTCAGCCTACTTCGGCCTCGACAACGTCCTCCTCTCGCCGCACGTCGCCGGCTCCACCGACGAGGCGCAGGAGGCCATCGGTATCCAGCTCGCCAAGCAGGTGCGCGACTACCTCAAGCTCGGTGTCGTGCAGTGCGCCGTCAACCTGCCATCGCTCTCCCACGAGGAGTACGTCGAGATCGCGCCCTACATCGACATGGCCGAGCGGCTCGGACTCTTCCTCTCCCACGCCACGCCGGGAAATCTGGAGAGCATCCAGATCGCCTACGCGGGACGGCTCGCCCAGGGCAAGACCGACCTCATCCGCAACGCCGCCCTCTGCGGCATCCTCGCCAACTCCGAGGGCGACTCCGAGCTGGGGACCAGCGCCAATCGCATTAACGCCGCGGCCCTCGCCGAGGAGCGCGGAATCCGCATCCAGGAGGAGAAAAAAGAAGCCACCAGCGGCGGCTCGGGAAGCACCTTGAAGCTGGTGCTGCACTCCTCCGACGGCAATGCCAGCGCATCCGCAACCGTGCTGCACGGCAACTCGCCGCGCCTGCTCACCTACGATGGCATCGACATCGAGGCGGCCCTGCACGGGACACTGCTGGTCTGCCGCAACCACGACGTTCCAGGGGTCATCGGACGGATCGGGACCATCCTGGGCGAGCACTCGCTGAACATCGCGAACTTCGCCCTCGGCCGCTCCGTCCGCTCGCAGCGCATCCCACAGGGGCAGGCGTTGGCTTTGGTCCAGATCGATGTCGAGAGCCCAAGCGACGCCAACGCAGCCATCGAAGCGCTGCGCAAGGTAGAGGCCATCGTCAGCGTGCGCCTTGTCGATCTGGGAAAGCTGTGAACCGTTTCGTACAAGTAACACTATCTGTTACATATGCTTTGCGAAGCATACCGAAAGAAACGATAACTGTTGCATGTTCTCCTGATATGTAACATTTATTATTTCAACAACAGAAACACAGTCGATACTGTGAATACAATGCAAGGAAATTGAGAATGCCGCTCTACGAGTACAAATGCAAACAGTGCAAAAAGCACACGGAACATATCCAGAAGTTCTCCGATCCGGAGATCGCGGAATGTCCGCACTGCGGCGGACTGCTGGAACGCGTCGTCTCCGCCGCGGCCATTTCCTTCAAAGGCGGCGGCTGGTTCAAGGACGGCTACAGCCACACAAAGCCAAAGTCCTCCAGCGAGAGCGAGAGTAAACCGAAGAGCGACTCCGGCAAATCGTCCACCGAAGCCTCCGCGACATCCGGCAAAGACGTGAAGCCCGCAGCAGCATCAAGCGCGCCGACCTCGCCCGCAGCGCCCGCTTCATCCAGTTCAGACAAGAAATAGCCGCTATTCGGCGCTGCCCAGCGCATCCAGTTTGCGCGTCACCAGCTCGTTCAGCAACGCCGGATTCGCCTGTCCCTTCGACAGCCGCATGACGTTGCCGACGAAGAACGCTGCGACCGTCTTCTTGCCGCCCACATACTGCGCAACCTGCTTCGGATTGGCCGCGATCACCTCGTCGATCATCGCCTCGATCGCGCCCGCGTCCGAGATCTGCTGCGGCTTCTCGCGCTCATACACCTCAGCGAAGTCCTTGCCCTCGGTGAAGCATGTATCCAGCAACTGCTTCAGCATCTTGCTCGATAGCTCCCCCGACTCGGCGAGATCTGCTGCCTGGACAATGCCCTTGAGCGTCACCGGCGATTGCTCCAACTCCAAGCCTGCGGCCTTCAATCGCCCCGTCAACTCGCTGGTAATCAGCGACACCACGCGCTTGGGACTCTTCGCCGCATTCGCCGCCTCCTCGAAGCTGTCTGCGAACGCGCGCGTCGCGGTCAACGTCATCGCGTCCTGCGGCGTTATCTCGTACTCGGCTATCATCCGCGCGCGCCGTGCCTCGGGCAGTTCCGGCAGGGCCTTCAGAATCTCGCGCTGCCACGCTTCGCCCACGACCAGCGGCGGCAGATCCGGCTCGGGGAAGTAGCGATAGTCGTGTGCCTGCTCCTTCGAGCGCATCGAGTAGGTCCGTCCCTCGGCGTTGTTCCACAGCCGCGACTCCTGCACCACGCGTCCGCCGCCTTCCAGCACCTCGATCTGCCGCTCGATCTCGTACTCCAGTGCGGCGCGGATGTAGCGAAAGCTGTTGACGTTCTTGACCTCGGCCTTGGTGCCATACTGCTTCGCGCCCTTGAGCATCACGCTGACGTTGGCGTCGCAGCGCAGACTTCCCTCTTCCATATTGCAGTCGCTGACGCCGCAGTAGAGAAGGATCTCCTTCAACCGCGTGAGGTACTCAAAGGCCTCGTCTGGAGTCCTCAGGTCGGGCTCGCTGACGATCTCCGCCAGCGGCGTGCCGCAGCGGTTCAGGTCGATGTAGGTGCGCGAGACCGAGTCGGCAAAGCCGTCGTGAATGCTCTTGCCCGCGTCCTCTTCCAGGTGCAGCCGCGTGATGCCGATGCGCTTGGTAATCGCCGCGCCCGTCGCGTCGAAGGCCGGAACGTCGATCCATCCGTTCTCCGCGATGGGCCGGTCGAACTGCGATATCTGATAGCCCTTGGGCGAGTCGGGGTAGAAGTAGTTCTTGCGTGAAAAGATGCTGGTCTCGCGGATCTCGCAGTGGATGGCCTTCGATGCGAGGACGCCCAGCTCCACCGCGCGACGATTCAGCACGGGCAACGCTCCGGGCAGGCCGAGGCATGTGGGGCAGACGTGCGTATTCGGCTCACCGCCGTAGCGGTTGACGCAGCCGCAGAAGGCCTTCGACTCGGTCAAAAGCTGGACGTGGACCTCCAGCCCGATCACAGGCTGGTATTTGGCAAGGACCTCTGGCGTGAGTGCAGTCATGGTAGACATAATCATTTTGATTCTAGCAACAGGGACCGTTGCAATGTCCTACAGCTTTCCGCATCTCACCTCCGTGCGCAATCTTCCTGTCACTGCAACTTCGTTCCTACAGGTAGACTTAAGCCAGCAATGATTCTGCCATTCGTCCGCGATGTGCTTGCGGACCTTGAGAACTGTGTGCCCTTCGACCGTGTCCGCCGCCACTTGAGCGTCGGCAGCGGGCGAAGACGCGTCTCCGGCCTGACCTTCACCGCCCGTGCGCTGTACCTGCCGCTCTTTGCGCGCGCGGCGGATGCGCCTTCGCTGATTCTGGTCGCCGACAACAAGGCTGCCGAGGCACTGCACGCCGCCATCCTCGCCACCTGCGAGTTGACCGGCGCGCTCGCCGCAGACTCCGTCCTTCGTCTGCCCGCGCACGATGTGCTGCCGTTTGAGAATCTCTCGCCACACGCTGAGATTCAGGAGATGCGCGCCTCTACGCTGTGGAAGATTGCCACCGGGACTGCGCGCCTCGTCATTGCGCCCATCGAAGCCGCCTGCATGAAGCTCTTCCCGTGCGAGCACTACGCGGCGCTTGCGTTGCGCCTGAAGTGCGGCGAGGAGGTTCTGCCAGAGATGCTCGTCGAGCACCTGCTCTCGGTCGGCTACACGCGCGTCGATGTCGTCGAGATGCCCGGCCAGGTCACGCTGCGCGGCGGAATCCTCGACGTCTACTCGCCGGAGATGGACCGCCCCGTGCGCATCGAGTTCTTCGGCGACGAGATCGAGTCCATCCGCCGCTTCGATCCCGACACGCAGCGCTCCGCCTCCACACTCGACGAAGCGCTACTGCTGCCGCTCACCGAGACGCCGGTCACGGAAAGGATTCTCACCGCCATCAACGCACGCCTAACGCGCAGCGGCACGGCAGACGGCGCGGCACTCGAGGGCGGCGAAGAGGCTGTCGAGCTGCAAACTCACCTCTCGACGAGTATCAGTGACGCTACCATCTTTCCCGGCTGGGAGTTCTTCGCGCCAGTAGCGCCAGCCGCTGCGCAGGCCAACCTTACTCTGCTCGATCTGCTCGGGCCAGCGACGCGCGTCTTCGTCGAAGAGCCGGCGATGGTGAAGAACCAGGGCGAGCGCTGGTGGAATAAAGTTGAGCAGCGGCACGAACGATCGGGCATTGGCTCACTCGTGCGGCCCGAAGACATATACATCTCGCCGTGGGAGTTCGACGACCGCCTGCGCAAGTTCTCCGGCTGCGAGCTCGACCAGCTCGGCGCGGTTGATGTTCTCGACGCAGACCACAGCGAGCTCTCCGAGGTCGACTTCAGCACGCGCCCCACGCAGCGATTTCACGGCAACATCCACGCGCTCGTAGAGGAGATTCAAGCCCTCGTTCAGCAGGACGCACGCGTACTGATCGCCGTGCCGAATCAGGGCGAAGTGGAACGCCTCGCTGGCCTGTTGCAGGAGTATCAAGTTCCATATCGTCTCGGCTCGCGTTCGCAGGCTCCGGGCAGTACCACCGTCTACAGCGAGTCGAGCTACCTTGCGGGCGACCAGAGTACGCCGGTGATTGTGAAGACGGCGATCGCGAATGGAGTGCAGGTTCTCGACCTGCGCGACACCGATGGCCGCGCCACTGCCCGTCAGATCGTTCTCTTCGGCGCAAACGATCTTATCGATGACGCCGACGTTCAGGCCCGCCCCATTGTCCGCAGCAAGTCCAAAACCTCCGCCTTCGTCTCCGACTTCCGCGACCTCGCCGTCGGCGACTACGTCGTCCACGTCGAACACGGCATCGCGCAATACTGCGGCCTGCGCGTCATCGAGGAGTCAGACCAGCCGCCGCTTGAACTCATGATCCTCGAGTTCGCCGATGAGGCCAAGCTCTACGTCCCTCTCACGCGCCTCGACCTCATCCAGAAATATCGCAGCAGCGAGACTGGCCCGCCGCCCGAACTCAACAAGCTCGGAACGCAGTCCTGGCACAAGACCAAGGCACGCGTCAAGAAAGCGATGGCCGACATGAGCGCCGAGCTGCTTAAGCTCTACGCGCAGCGCAAGGCCGCCGTCGGCACCGCGTTTTCGCCCGACAGCAACATGCAGCGCGAGTTCGACGACGCCTTCGACTTCAACGAGACCGACGACCAGATCACCGCCATCGCCGACATCAAGCACGACATGGAGTCCACGCAGCCCATGGATCGCCTGCTCTGCGGCGATGTCGGTTACGGCAAGACCGAGGTCGCCATGCGCGCCGCCTTCAAGGCCGTGCAGGACGGCAAGCAGATCGCCGTGCTCACGCCCACTACGGTCCTCGCCTTCCAGCACTTCGAGAGCTTCAAGCGCCGCTTCGCAAACTTCCCCGTCAACGTCGAGATGCTCTCGCGCTTCCGCACCGCGAAGGAGAGGACCGCGATCCTGGAGAAGACCGCCGCCGGCAGGATCGACATCCTCATCGGCACCCATGCCGTGCTGGCGAAAAATCTCAAGTTCCAGGACCTCGGCCTGCTCATAGTCGACGAGGAGCAGCGCTTCGGCGTGCGCCACAAGGAGCGCCTGAAGCAGATGCGCGCGCAGATCGACGTGCTTGCCATGTCGGCCACGCCCATCCCACGCACGCTGCACATGTCGCTGGCCGGCCTGCGCGACATGTCGATCATCGAGACGCCGCCGAAGGACCGCATGGCCATCCAGACCATCGTCGCCAAGTTCGACGAAAAGCTGGTGCGCACCGCCATCGAGATGGAGATGGAGCGCGGCGGCCAGACCTTCTTCGTCCACAACCGCGTGGAGACGATCTACGAGATCGCCGCGAAGATCCGCGAACTTGTGCCGTCCGCGCGCATCGTCATCGGCCATGGCCAGCTTCCCGAGGCCGAGCTCGAGCGCGTCATGCTCGCCTTCATGAACCACGAATACGACGTCCTGGTCGCGACCTCCATCATCGAGAACGGCCTCGACATCCCACTCGCCAACACCATCCTCATCAACCGCGCCGACCGTCATGGGCTGGCCGAGCTGTACCAACTCCGCGGCCGCGTGGGCCGCAGCAACCGCCGCGCCTACGCGTATCTCCTCATCCCGCCAGATACGGAACTTACCGAGATCGCGCGCCGTCGCCTCGCCGCGCTCAAGGAGTTCTCCGATCTCGGCGCGGGCTTCAAGATCGCCGCACTTGACCTGGAGTTGCGCGGCGCGGGAAATATGCTTGGCGGCGAACAGTCCGGCCACATCGAGGCCATCGGATTCGATCTCTATTCCACAATGCTCGAAGAGGCTGTGCGCAAGATTAAGGGCGATGAGGAGAAACCAGCCCATGCTGGAACCTCCATCAACCTCGGCATTTCGGTGCGTATCGACTCCAGCTACATTCCCGAGGAGAACCAGCGGCTGCGCATGTACAAGCGCATCGCCGGAGCCGAAGACCAGGCCACGCTGGCCGATGTCCGCGCCGAGCTCGAAGACCGCTACGGCGATCCGCCCGAATCCGTCCTCAACCTGCTTGCCGCCGGCGAACTCCGTCTGCTCTGCGAGCGGCTCGGCATCGCGCAGCTCGACCGCAAGCGCACTCAGATCGACCTTCCCGCGATAAAACCCGCGCCGCAACCGTCAACCTCGCGTCGCGCACAGCTTCAAAGGCCTGTCGCCAAAACCTTCGTCGAGATGCTGCACATCCGCTTCGCCGCGGCTGCTGCGGATACTTCGCAACAAGACAGCTCGTCGCTGGCGCGCACTGCCGTCGATCCCGCGGCGATGATGAAGCTGGTCAGCCGCAACGCCAAGCGCGGCGCGCAGTTTACAGCGCAAGGCGTTCTTCGCTGGCCGCTGACTTCGGCGAAGGCGGAAGACGTGATCGCAGAGACTCGCAGCTTGCTCGAAGCGCTCAGCCCGCAATAATCTCCTTCGTTTGTCATTCCGCAACACCTTATTTGTCATTCCGCAGCGCAGCGGAGGAATCTGCTTCTTCAACGCTTACCGCTGAAGCTGTGAATCAGGCGGCGATCGCGTTTTGTGGGCCGGCCGGATGGCAGGGCGCTGGCGATCGGAGCGAGAAGGCGACGAGCTTCAGCGGCTTTTCGGCGAAGTTCGACGCTTTCTGGCGTCTCGCGGTAGAGGGTCTGCGCGATTGCGGCTGAACCTCGCTGATGACTGAGCGCGAGAACTTCGATTTCGAACTCGGCGGCGGCATTTTTGATCCGCAACGTGTCACCGGCGCGTACTTCGCGGGCTGGCTTGGCGCGCAGCCCGTTGGATTCTATGCGGCCCATCTCGCAGGCCTTGGAGGCCAGCTCGCGCGTCTTGAAGAAGCGCGCCGCCCAAAGCCACTTGTCGATCCGTGTTCCGTCCATGCGGCAATTCTACTTTCCGAGGGATACCCCCCCCTCCCCCCCTACCGGGGGTACTTTGGACGGAAATTGTTTGGAATGTTGCGATTAGCGGTGGCATGTGCCGCCAAAATCGTCATTCCAAACAGTTTACAGCTAAAATCGTCCAGAATAATGGGTTACGGGCGACACCTGATCGCGGTGATGGTTGCGACGGCGTGACTCGTTCCCTCCCGATCCACTATTTCTATTCTAGCAGTTTGTGGTAGCGAGTTTTCTGATTTATATCTTTTAGATAGAGTTGTTTGAACGATTTTACTTGACACGATTGCAGCGGCAAGGGCGAGAAGAAGAAGGCGGACAGCAACTTGGTTGTGTTGTAATGTGGTCGCGATAGGGCCGGGTATTTCACTACGCCCAAAGGGATCGCAGATTGGGGCAAAGGAATGAACGGGAAAGGCAATATGGGACCACTCGGAGGCTTATTGAGCGCAAAGCAATCGATGTTGGGCGCACTGGTGTTATCGATTGCAACGGCTGGAGCGGTGGCACAGGCACCGGCCACGCCGCGACCCCCGGCCAAGCCGGGATTGACGGTGACGACGACGGCGTTTGAAGACGGCGGCATCATTCCCATCAAGTACTCCTATTACGCCACTCCCGCGGCAGCCGTCTCGCCGGCGTTGCAGTGGACGCATGTGCCGGATGGGACAGTGAGCTTCGCGCTGATCCTGCACGACCCGGACACGTCGCTGGCGAAGACGACGGACGAGGTGCTGCATTGGCTGATCTTCAACATTCCAGGGACGGCGACCGGGCTGCCGGAGGGCGTGCCGAATGTGGCGCAGCTGCCGGATGGGTCGATCCAGGGGCTGAACCGGGGAAAGAAACCGGGGTACATGGGGATGGGGATGGGCTCCGCCGGGCCGTACCACCACTACACCTGGGAGTTGTTTGCGCTGGATACCAAACTGACGCTGGGACCGGATGCGACGCGAGCCGACGTGATGGCGGCGATGAATGGTCACATTCTGGATAAGGGCGTGCTGGTGGGGCGGTTCCATCGGCCGTAGAGCAGGGGAGATTGACGGCGGGAGCGACCATCACCACTCATGCGATAAGACCGCATGAGAGGTGGGCACCGGATCTATAATTTGGTCTTCGGATGTGGGCCGCGAAATTTGGGGCTGAAAAGAGGCGTTGTTTTGCGAGAACGGGTATGGGTTGGAACTGCTGTTTTGATTGGCTTGTGCGGGGCGATGAGCGGGCAGACGGCGCATGCTGCGCCTCCGGCTGCGGCTCCGGTTGCTCCGGCTGCGGCGGTTAAGTTTGAGATTGCGGACATCCATTACAGCTACCACCGCTACGGCAGCTACGTGAACGGCGGCGACCTGGTGGGCGATCGCTTCATCCTGCGTCAGGCAACCATGCTGGACCTGATCGGCGAAGCCTACGGTGTAGATCGCGACCATATTCTGCGCGGACCGCTGTGGATGGAGGCAGACCGTTTCGACTTGCTGGCGAAGGCTCCAGCGGGAACTTCGAAGGAGCGCGTCGCGCAGATGCTGCAGACGCTGCTCGCCGACCGCTTCAAGCTCGCGGTCCATAAAGACACAAAGGTGATGCCGGCGTATGTGCTGTCGGTGGGCAATGGCGCGCCGAAGCTGAAGCAGGTGGCCGCCGCTGACCAGAGCGGATGCGGAATCCGCAGCACGTCGACGGGGCCTATGCAGGTGGGGCCGGGACTTCCTGCGCCGGAGGTGGTGCTGTTCTGCAACAGCGTCACCATGCAGGCGTTCGCCGAGACGTTGCACAATTTCCTCGGTGGTCCACTGGGCGCGGTCGTGGTCGATTCGACCGGGCTGAAGGGCACATGGAATCTTGAGATGCGCATGACGTGGTCGACCAATCGGAGTAGCGCCGAGGTGATGGACGCGGTGAAGAGCCAGCTTGGGATGAAGCTCGAGTCCGCGAAAACAGCGCAAAAGGTGATGGTGGTGGACAGCGTGGAGCGGAAGCCCAGTCCCAACCCTCCGGAGGTCGCGCGCCTCTTGCCGCCTGCCGATCTCCAGTTCGACGTTGCGGTGATCCATCTCGCGCCGCCCAGGACCGGGCAGGACAAGCGCACCCATGTGGAGATCAACGGGCACGAAGCGATCTTTCACAACACAAGCATGCAGTTCCTTATCATGCTCTCGTACGACGTGAACGAGACGAAGCTGGTCGATATTCCACCATGGTTTCTGTCGTCGCACTGGGACATCAGGGCCAAGGCCCCCATCGATCCCGCATCGAAGAACGCCGACGTCGACATGGAAGATGTGAAGGTGATGCTGCGCTCGCTGCTTGCCGACCGCTTCAAGCTGAAGATGCACACCGAAGTGCGTCCTGCCGATGGGATGGTCATGGTGGCCGCCGGGCCCAAGCTGAAGAAGGCGGCGGACACCGACATTCGGCCGACGTGCAGCGCCGGGCAGCCGGGGCCCGACGGAAAAGATCCGAGGATCGCGAATCCGATCCTGACGGGGCTGATCACCTGCCGGAACGTTACCATGGCGGAGTTCGCCGACCGCCTCTCCACCTTGCTCAGCGAGGAGTTCAAAACTCCCGTGGCGGACGGGACGGGCCTGACCGGCCGCTACGACCTGCAGTTCAGCTACACCAAGGACATGCGCGCGGCGACCGCGACACCAGCCGTCCGGCCCAATGCGGCGGCTGCCGCGGACGGGCCCGAAGAAGTCTCCGACCCTAGCGGAGCGATCTCGCTGATGGATGCCTTCTCGCGCCAGCTTGGCCTGAAGTTCGAACAGCAGAAGCGCCCGATGCAGGTGCTGGTGTTGGATCACATTGAAGAGACGCCGACGGAGAACTAAGGCTGTGGCAGACCCCACTCATGACGATAGAACTGTCATGAATGGGATACCCGGCGTCCAATTTCAGCGGTCAGCGGCGACGAGCGGCGTAAGAGACTAACCCCACGATAACCTCGCCAGATTCGGCTCAGTGATCGTGGGGTACCCGCCTCTGTCTCACGACCGGATTCCAGCTTTGCCCCGGAGTGTGACGGTGCGCACATACCACCCTTTACCGCCGAGCGGTATAATCTGGGCCAACCAGGGCATGCGCGTGAGTCAGGGCAGAAACAGGAGATCCCAGATGAAACACGATTACGACTACGACTACAATTCACCCTCCGATTCCGATTCAACCTCACGAAGAGATTTTCTTAAGACCTCATTGCTGAGCGGTGCCGCGGCGCTGACTGCCTTGAAAGTTCCCCTGGCCCATGCCCAGGCCGCGCCCGCAGTCCAGCCGCCGTTCAGCCCCATCGACCCTGCCAACTCGCCGATGGGGACGGCCTTCGGCGTCAAGCCGGGCCGCGTCTCCTGGGCCTTCGATCCCAAGGCCACGAGCTGGGACGGCGTGACCAACGCGCCGGGCTGGTGGGATGACAGCAACACGCATCCCGAGCCCGTGGCGGCGATGCTATCGGGGACGATCCGCTCGGTCGGCGACGCCACCACCGACAAAGCAGCCTGGAACAAGATCTTCATCGACTTCAACAAGCGCCATGGCAAGGGCGCGGTGGGCTACAAGAAGGGCGAGAAGATCGTCATCAAGATGAACCTGAACCAGATGCACAACCACGGAACGGGCACCAACGATTCCTACATTGCTCCGCAGCTTTCGCAGGCCCTGCTGCGGCAACTGATGCAGCAGGTTGGCGCTGCGCCGGCCGACATCACCATATACGACGCCATCCGCAACGTACCGTCCACCATCTTCGACCGCGGCAGCAAGGAGTTTCCCGGCGTCCACTTTGTGGACTCGACCGACACCGATGGCCGCGAGAAGGCGGTGGTCGATAAATCGAAGCCGATGGTCTTCGCGCAGGGCGGGTTGACGTTCTATCTGCCGACCGTGGTGACGCAGGCCGATTACATGATCAACGTGGCCGGGCTGAAGGGGCACACCATGGCGGGCATGACGGTGGCCGCCAAGAACCACCAGGGAACGATCCTGAAGGCGGACGGTTCAGCCGGAGCGCGCGATGTTCATCCGACGATTGCCGTCAAGGGCGGCGGACGTGGTCCGGCCCCTCAACCGATGGGCGCGTACAACGGCCTGGTGGACATGAACGGACACCCGGAGATCGGCGGCAAGACGATGCTGTACATCATCGACGGGCTGTACGCGACGCAGCACAACGAGTTCCGCCTGACGCCGGTCTGCAAGTGGTCGAGCGCGCCCTTCAACGGGAACTGGACTTCGAGCCTGTTTGCCTCGCAGGACGGCGTGGCCATCGACTCGGTTGCGCTGGACTTCCTGAGCAACGAGCCGTCGCTGAAGACCATCGTGACCGGCGCGGTGGACAACTACCTGCACGAGATGGCGCTGGCCAACCAGCCGCCCTCCAAGACCGTGTACGACCCGGCGAAGACCGGAAAAGCGCTGGCCAGCATGGGCGTCCACGAGCACTGGAACAACGCCTCGGAGAAGAAGTACAGCCGCAACCTCGGCAAAGGCGCAGGGATCGAACTGGTCAACGTGAAGCTGGCGTAGGCAACTGCCAAAGCAACTTGTCGATCCGGACCGGAGAAGCTGGTTGATCTCTGTTTGTTCGCAGTTTGTTTGTTGTTTGTTCGCTTTCGCCCTACCCCCCCATCCCCCCTCCCCGGGGGTTCTTTGGACGGAACTTGTTTGGAATGTTATGATTAGCGGTAGCATGTGCCGCCAAATATTTCATTCCAAATGAGTTACTGCTAAATATTCCCAAAATAAGGAGTTACGGACGACGCCTGTTCGCGTGTTGGTTACGACGGCGAGACACGTTCCCTCCCGATACCCTGCTTCTATTATAGCAGTTTGGGGTGGCGAGTTTCCGAGTTTATCTCGTTTGGATTGAGTTGTTTGGAAGATTTTTCTTGACAGGGTTCAAGAGACAAAGTCTTAACACCGATCTACACCGATGAGATCGATCAAAAGTGAGGGAGGGCGGTTCGCGCGGGGCGCGGAGGCCCACTCATCGCGTGAGACAAAGGCGCGATGAATGGGGCACCCGGCTCAGTGTGATATCATAGCTGTATATCAGGAGGATCGGATGCGGACATTGGTGGATTTGCCGGAGACTGACCTGAAGCATCTGAATGAACTGAGCCGCGCGCGCAAGACCTCGCGGACGCAGTTGATCCGGCTGGCGGTGACGGGATTCCTTACCCAGAACCGGCCGGGGGTGGAGGCCTCGTTCGGGTTATGGAAGGACCGCGGCGTCGATGGCGTGGCGTACCAGGACCGAATGCGCGGCGAGTGGGAGCGGTGAGCGGCTTAGCAGCCCTGAGCGAATTGGCAGCCGTGAGCGAACTATTCGACACCAACATCCTGATCGACCACCTGAACGGAGTGGGCCACGCGACGCGAGAGCTGAAGCGAAGCGCGGACCCGGCGATCAGCGTGATTACCTGGATCGAGGTGCTGACCGGGGCGGCGACGCCGCAGGAGGAGGCGGTTCTGCGGGCCTTGCTTGCGAACTTTGCCTGCCTGCCGGTGACGCCCGCCGTGGCCGAGCGAGCGGCGGCAAACCGGCGACAGAGGAAGATCAAGCTGCCGGACGCGATCATTCTGGCGACGGCAGAGACGGCGGGGCGGCAACTGGTGACGCGGAATGTGAAGGATTTTCCGGCGGGCACGGCTGGGGTGAGGGTGCCGTATCGGATTTGAGCCAACGCTGTCAGTCTGCGAGATGGGCTTTGGGGACGCGGAAGACGCCCTTGATGCAATCGAGGTTGCGAACGGCGATTTGAATGTGATTCTTCGAGCCGAAGGCGGAGCCGGGATAGAGGTCCGGAGCCTCAATGAAGATTCCCTTGACGGTATCGAAGAGCGGATTGCCTCGCCCGGCTTCGAGGCGGTGCACGTAGTTGATGACCTGGCAGTCGAGGTTACGGCGCAGTCCGTCTGTTTGATTCTGCGGGAGGGGACGATTCGCCGTGTCGAATACGGACTTCAATTCCTCGTAGGCTGACCTGGCTTGTTGAAGGCCACGGCTGGTTGTCAGATCGAGGCAGTACCCCAAGTCGATGACGGCACCAACGACGGTTGGCTTCTTGATCTTCGAGTCCTTCCGTTTCAACGACTCTCTGGCGAACTCAAGTCCGCGGAGAGGATTCGCCTCCCAGAAGTAGACGCCTTCACCCAGCCAGTCGTAGTCGTTATGGGATGGTTTGAAAGCCAGATTCTTCAGAAGCCGTTCGGCGACAGCCGCGTCGCAGCCGTGGTAGCCGAGGACAAAGGATGCTGAGAGTTTATGCAACGGAACGGTACTGCTTCCTGAGTTTGCCGCTTGGCGCGTAGATACCCGCGTCGACCAATTCCTGCATAGCAGCTGCGCGGGTACGCGTGACCTTCTTGACGTGGCGCCGTGCGGCCTGCTTGAAGGCGAGGAGGTAGGCTCGGTCGTCCTTGGTGAGGAGGGTCGTGCTTCCGGATTTGGCTACGCGCTTAACCATGTTCTTAGTGTAAACCCGAGTGTCAAGGGGTGTGTGGTTCGTACCCACACATCGGAGATGCAGGGATGATTGGCCTGGTTTGAATCCCTATTGCTTGACCGTCGTGAGAAAGGCTACATTCGTTTTCTCTCTAGGCTCCTGAGCGATTGACTCCGGGTCAAGTCCCAGCGCTCCAGCGAGGTTTGCCTGAGCGATTGAATGCCATTCGCCGCCCTTAGGCCGCCAGGCGTGCTGATAGACGACGAGTCTATCTCCTGTGCGCAGCGAATCCCAGATCATTCTTAATTCTTCATAGCTGACGTGTTTCCCTGACCCATCAGGGGCCATTCCGGTATCCGGATCGAGAAACACGCAAAATGAGTTGCGCCCGACCTGGCCGATTAAATCACAGACCTCCCGAAAATACCTGCGCCTTTCTTCACCCTTGTCGGGCAGACGAGTTGCAAACAACTTGATTCTTGCATCGAGTTCAACAATGCGCTCCAGCGCGGGCTTAGGACAAGGGCATCCCAGCGATTTGAAGTACGCCATAACTGACGGATCACATAGTCTTATCGCCCGCTGCTTCTGGTCAGTCCCGCGAAGCATCGCGACATACAAAATTGCTTGCTCTTTACTCGCCAGCCGCAAGAGTACCGACCATTTGAGATGGTCATATCGATCGCCGAACCAGCCTGCCTGCATACCAATCTCCTACGGGTAGATGCGGTTGAGGGTGCGGGGGAAGGGGATGGTTTCGCGGACGTGGTCTAGGCCGCAGATCCAGGCGACGGCGCGCTCGATGCCCATGCCGAAGCCGGAGTGGGGGACGGAACCGTAGCGGCGCAGGTCGAGGTACCACTCGAATGCGGCGAGCGGCAGGTGGTGCTCTTCGATGCGGGCGCGGAGGAGGTCGTAGCTGTCGACGCGCTGCGAGCCGCCGATGATCTCGCCGTAGCCCTCGGGCGCGAGGACGTCGACGCAGAGGGCCTTGGTGGGGTCGGCCGGGTCGGGCTGCATGTAGAAGGCCTTGGTGGCCGCGGGATAGCGGTGAATCATGACGGGCTTATCGAACTGGGAGGAGATGTAGGTCTCGTCGGGCGAGCCGAGGTCGTCGCCATAGATGTGGGGGGCTTCGAGCTTGCCGGATTTGAAGGCGGCATCGAGCATTTCGTGGGCTTCGTCGTAGGAGAGGCGGGGAAAACGCGGGATGGTGGCGCTCCACCCCAGGTTAGGCGATGAGGCCGCCGAACCTGGGGCACCCGGTTCTGTGTCTCCTATAGCAGGGGCGATGACGGCTTCGAGTTTGGCGATGTCGCGGCCGATGACCTTGAGGTCGGCGCGGTGCAGTTCGAGGACGCGGGTGACGATGTGGGTAAGGAAGGCTTCGGCGAGCTGCATGTCGCCTTCGAGGTCCATGAAGGCGACCTCGGGCTCGATCATCCAGAACTCGGTGAGGTGGCGGCGCGTCTTGGATTTCTCCGCGCGAAATGTCGGGCCGAAGCTGTAGACCTTGCCGAGAGCCAGCGCGGTGGCCTCGACGTAGAGTTGGCCGGACTGGGTGAGGAATGCGGGGTCGCCGAAGTAGTCCAGCTCGAAGAGGGTGCTGGTGCCCTCGCAGGCGGCGGGCGTGAGGATGGGCGGGTCGGTGCGGACGAAGCCGTTGCTGTCGAAGTATTCCTGTGCGGCGCGCATGATGGTGGCGCGGATGCGCAGGATGGCGGACTGGCGCGGCGTGCGCATCCAGAGGTGGCGATGCTCCATGAGGAAGTCGGTGCCGTGTTCCTTGTGCGAGATGGGGAAGGGGTCGGAGGCGGGGACGAGGTGGACGATCTCGACGTCGGCGACATCCAGCTCGAAGCCGGAGGGGGCGCGGGAGTCGGCGCGGACGCTACCGGTGACGATGATGGACGACTCCTGGGTGAGGCTCTTGACGCGCTCGAAGACATCTTCGGAAACGGCGGCCCTAGGCACGATGCCCTGAATGGTCCCGGTGCCGTCGCGGAAGATGGGGAAGAGCAGCTTGCCGCTCTGGCGCATGTTATAGAGCCATCCGCGGAGGGTGACGGTGTCGCCGACGTGGGCGGCGAGGGAGGAGATGGTGGCGATGGGAGGATTTGTAACTGATTTTGTTTCCAATTTACTCATAAGGCGCTCATTAAGATCATTTTCGGTTACATACTCTGCGAAGTGCGCGTGGATTGCGGGTTTGTGAGTGCGCGGAAGGCGGATTCGGCCTTGCGCGTGACGGATTCGGCGCGCTCGTCGCGGTCGCCTGCGATCTCCAGGATGCCCGGCGTGGCGGCGGGCAGTGTGGCAAGCGCGGAGGAGACAGACGGCCAGTCGATGCTGCCGAGGCCGGGCCAGAGGTGCTCGTCCTTGCTGTCGGTGACGTGCGCGAAGGCGCCGTGGTTGTCGTGCAGATGCACCTGGGCGATGCGTGAGCCGAGGAGTTCGACGGCTGAACCCACCCATGGCGATCCCACCCCAGCGAGCAACGACCGCTCGCTGGGGACCCCGGATGAAGCCGCCATGGATGGGGCACCCGAGTCTGAGGCGGTCGAGAAGTCCTGGGCGAGATGCAGATGGCCGACGTCGAGGCAGACGCCGACCGTGTCGAAGTGGCCGGTCTTGAGAATGGTGAGCAGGTGTTCCGGCGTGGCGACCTCGTTCTGCAAATTCTGCAGCAGCAGGCGCACGCCGAGCGGGGCGGCGAAGGCCTTGAGGTGCTCGATGGCGGTGAGCGAATGCTCAAGGGCGGGCTCGTCCCAGGCGGCGTCCTTGAGGCCGAGGTGGAGGACGGCGGCGGTGAAGGGGACCTGCTCGGCGGACTCGATGGCGCGCTTGACCTCGTCCATGGCAGCGATGCGGTGGGACTTCTCGGCGGCGATCAGGTCGAGATTGGGCGCGACGTGGCGCGACCACTGGGACGCGTCCGCGCTGCTGAAATCGCGCCCACCCTCCGAGATATAGATGGGCTGATGCAGCACGGCGCGCACATCGTTGGAGCGGAACCATGCGGCGAGCTCGCGCACGGCGGGCGCGTCGGTGTAGTCGAAGTGGTGGCGCGCGGCGAAGACCTCGATTGTCATGGAACCGCCGGTCTGCGCGCCGGCAGCGGCGAGGGCGTCCAGCAGGCCGGGGTGCAGGCGGTGCTGGATGAAGACGTAGGTGGAGATTCCGGGTTGCATTGCTGTTAAAGGTACAGCAGCGGCGCGCAGACCGTGAATCCGCGCGGATTAGTATCCGGCGGCTTTGCCGAATTTGTGGCGTTGGTCGTCGCCGCCCATCAGCGTGCCGGAGTTGGGGTCAATATAGATCATCTCGCTATCGCCCCAGACGCCGGGGTTCTTCTCGTCGGCTTCGTTGGCGCGGCTGACCGCGTAGCCCGTGGATGTGAGCGCATCGAGGACGGGCTGTGGGAAGGACTTTTCAACTTGCAGCACGTCGGGCAGATATTGGTGGTGGAAGCGCGGGGCGTCGGCGGCCTGCTGGACGTTGAGGCCGTTGTCGAGGATGGAGATGATGTCGTTGGCGACGGTGGTGATGATGGTGGAACCGCCGGGCGAGCCGAGCACGAGCAGGAGTTTGCCGTCCTTGAGCACGATGGTCGGCGTCATGTTGGAGAGCGGGCGCTTGCCGGGGGCGATGGCATTGGCCGGGCCCTGGATGAGGCCGACCATGTTGGGCGCGCCGGGTGCGGAGGTGAAGTCGTCCATCTCGTCGTTGAGCAGGAATCCGAGTGGGCCGGCGGTGACGCCGGAGCCGAAGAGGCCGTTGAGGGTATAGGTGCTGGAGACGGCGTTGCCCTCGGCATCGACGACGGAGAAGTGGGTGGTCTCGGTGGATTCGTGCGCCATAGAACGCGGCGAAACAGGCGGCGGAGGCAGGAAGCCGGCGGGGCGCGTGAGTGTGGCCGAGGGCGACGGTGCGATGGGGTCGATGGTGCTGCGCCAGGCGGCGGCATAGGCGGGCGAGGCTAGCTGGGCGATGGGCAGAGCGAAGAAGTCGGGATCGCCCAGGTAGTCGGCGCGGTCCTTGTAGGCGCGGCGGAAGGTCTCGGTGATGAGGTGGACCTGTTGCGGGGACCGGTCGCCCATCTTGGCGAGGTCGTAGCCGGAGAGGATATTGAGAATTTCGAGGAGAACGATGCCGCCGGCGGAGGGCGGTGGCGCGGTGACGATCTGATAGCCGCGATAGCTTCCGGTGAGCGGCACGCGGTCCTTCACCTGGTAGGCGGCGAGGTCGGCGGTGGTGATGAGGCCGCCGCCTTTTTGGATCGAGGCGGCAAGTTCTGCGGCCATCGGGCCTTTGTAGAAGCTCGCGGGATCGGCGGCGATGCGCCTCAGAGTTGCGGCAAGCTGCGGTTGAGTGAAGCGGTCGCCCGGCTTGAGAAAATTGCCATCGCGCTGGAAGATGCGGCGCGATTCGGGAAACTGCGCGAGGTTCTTTGCGGCGGCAAGGTTGCGCGCCTCTTCGTCGGAGAGGATGTAGCCCGCACTTGCGAGGCGGATGGCCGGGGCCATCACCTGTGCGAGGGTGAGGCGTCCATAGGTCTTTTCTGCGTAGATGAGGCCTGCGACCGTGCCGGGGACACCGATGGCCTTGTAGCCTGTGGTCGAGAGGCCAGCGACGACGTTGCCCTGCGCGTCGAGATACATTCCGGTGCTGGCTGCGGCGGGTGCCCTCTCGCGGTAGTCGAGGAAGTGCGCCTCGCCCGTCTTCATGCGGACAAGCATGAAGCCGCCGCCGCCGAGGTTGCCCGCCTGCGGAAAGACGACGGCGAGGGCAAATCCAACGGCGACGGCTGCGTCCACCGCATTGCCGCCGGCTTTGAGCACTTCGACGCCTGCGTCGGAGGCGTCGTGGTGGATGCTGACCACCATCGCGTGCCGGGCCAACGTGGGCGGCGGGCTGACGATGGTGTAAGGGTTGGGTGCGGCGGTCGGAGCGATTGTCTGGATGCCTGTTTGGGCCGCAACGGTCGCGCCGGAGAGGGCCAGAGCGATGCAGCAGGCGGAAAGACGGGCACAGTGACACATTGAGGCAACTCCAGAGAACGCGATGGAAGGCTGCTGACAGAATAGCTTGATCGCCATTTACTGGGGCAGAAAGCTGAATGAACCGCTGACCGGGTAGCCTCTATATGGATTGTCTTAGAATGATTCGATGGCTACGCGTGTCTGTTCTTACTCGAAGATCAACCTGGGATTGGCGATTGGGCCGGTGCGGCCGGATGGCTTTCATGAGCTGGCGACGCTCTATCAGACGCTGGCACTGCACGATCTGGTGACGGTTACGGCTAAACCCACATCTCAGAGGTGCACGCCGGTCGATCCCATGTCTCAAAATCGAGACATGGGGCACCCGGTTTTAGGGCAGTCCAGAATCACGCTGACGACGAACCACCCGCAGGTTCCGACCGATGCGAGCAATACGGCGTGGAAGATGGTGGAGCTGGCGCTCAAGCGGGCGGGTGTGGCCGCCGAGGTTACCATCCACATCGAGAAGAACCTGCCGGTGCAGGGCGGGCTGGGCGCGGGGTCTGCGAACGCGGCGGCGGCGCTGATTGGCCTGGAGCGCGAGCTGCGGCTTGCTCTGTCTGGAACAGCCCGGATGGAGCTGGCCGCGGAGGTCGGCTCGGACGTGCCGCTGTTCCTGCTGGGCGGCGCGGTGCTGGGAACGGGGCGCGGCGAGTGCGTCGAGGCGATGCCGGACCTTCCGGCGACGTGGTGCGTGGTGGCGGTGCCGGAGGTGGGAGTTTCGACGCCGGGGGCATTCGAGGATTGGGATGCACTGTGCGCGGCAAATTCGGCAATGACGGTCGTCGATCCCACATCTCAGAATCGAGATGTGGGGCACCCGGGTTTGACTTCCCCTGCGCAACCCGATAGGCTAAAGGAGTTGAGTCACGTTTACGCAACTGTTCTTCGGGATGAACCTGTGGATTTTGGGTTTATTCCTGAGACAGAGCAAACGCCTGACACATCCGGTATCGTTCGTGGCCGCAGCCCTGAGAGAAATCAGGCTGGTTCTGGAGACGGGGTTCCTGAGTGCGCAGATCGGCACGGGGAGCAGGCTTCAGAGCAAGGCAGCACATGGAACGGTCTGGCCGAGAACACCCTTCTCGCGCTTGTCCGCACCGGGATCGAAAACGACTTTGAATCGGTCGTTTTTCCTCAGTATCCCCTCCTGCGTGAAATCAAGCGTTTATTGATGGGAACTCCGGCTGGCGTGTCTTCGGGCACACCGGGCGATTCGAGCGGCAACGCGTTTTACGCGGCGCTCTCGGGTTCAGGCTCCGCTCTGTTTGGACTTTACCGGTCCGAGGCAGACGCAAGGGCGGCTCAACAACGCGTTCAGGCTACCGGCTGCAAGGCCATCCTTACGGAGACCTTGCCCCGACCAGAGTACTGGCGCAGAATGTTCGCAGAGTGATGATTGCCGGGTGGGAACACCGGCAACCGTACTGGGCGATCGACTAACGGTAGGTCAAGTGCCTTTGACGCACTCAGTCCAGGTTCGAATCCTGGTCGCCCAGCCAATCAGTCGACGCACGGGACGAGGAGAGCGGACGAAGTCGGCGCGGGTCAACGGCAAGCGCAGACAATCGGCTGAGTTGGCCGGCAACTGGCGCAAGTCGGCGGCTAGCGCAGGCGAGCAACTTAGGGTTCTTTGGCGGCAGCAACATGCCGCGGAAGTTGGACGGTTTTTGAGAATTTGCACAGCGCGCCGCAATGGGCGCGAATGTAGAGATTCAGAAGCAGAAGTTTGAAGGGCCGTGTCTCAGGTTTCGCAGTTTGCAGCCTGATATTTCGCAGGGCGAAGTAGCGACGCAAAACAAGGCGCCGTAAGACGTAAAGCAGCAGGAGCACCCAAGGTCAACCAGCCTGGAGGGTTTCGACGTGAACAACCAATACACGACTGCGGTTCTTTCCCCTATTTCAGGGCAGGCTGAGGAGACAACAACAACCTCCCAGCCTGCACCAAAGCCATCCCCGGAACTGTCAAAACCGGATGGGTCGAAGATGGACGCTCAAAAGCCCGATGCGGCAAAGGCCGCCGCGGATGGAGCAAAGACGGCACCGGAGCGGAAGCGCTCTCCCCGGCTGAATGAAGACAAGCGCTTCAAGATTTTCTGCGGATCGGCCAATCGCCCTCTGAGCGAGGAGATCTGCAAGTTTGTCGGCGTGCCGCTGGGCGAGTCCAAGTTGCAGCGGTTTGCCGACGGCGAGGTTTACTTTCAGTTGCTGGAGAATGTTCGCGGCGTGGATGTGTTTCTGGTACAACCCACATGCCACCCCGTGGATGAGCACCTGATGGAACTGCTGATCATGATGGACGCGCTGAAGCGCGCCTCTGCCGGCAGGATCACGGTTGTAATGCCGTACTACGGCTACGCAAGGCAGGACCGCAAGGACCGGCCGAGAGTGGCGATTACGGCCAAGCTGGTGGCGGACCTGTTGAGCACGGCCGGCGCAAACCGCGCCCTGCTGGTCGATCTGCACGCAGCGCAGATTCAGGGCTTCTTCAACATCCCGGTGGACCACCTGTTCGCCAGCCCGGTGCTGGTGAGCTACTTCCGGGAGCTTGGGCTGCCCAATCTGACGGTGATCTCGCCGGACGCGGGAGGGGTGGAGCGAGCGCGCTTCTTCGCCAAGAAACTGGAAGTTCCATTGGCCATCGTCGACAAGCGGCGGACCGACATGAATGTGACCGAAGTGATGCATGTGATCGGCGATGTACGCGACCGCACTTGCCTCATCCTCGACGACATCATCGACACCGCCGGAACGCTGGTGGGAACGGTGGATGTGCTGCTGGCCCAGGGCGCGAAGAAAATTTATGCGTGCGCTTCGCATCCGGTGCTCTCGGGCCCGGCGGTGGAACGCATTGCGGCCTCAAGGCTGGAAGAGTTGGTCGTGACCAACACCATTCCGCTGCGCGAAGACGCGCTGCGGGTGCCGAAGATCAAGGTGCTATCGATTGCCGGGCTGCTTGGCCGTGCCATCGAGAGCATCCACATGGAGACCAGCGTCAGTACGCTGTTCAATTAGAAAGATTGTTCGTTGTAAGTTGTACGTTGTACGACAAAAGCGCAGTTCAGAATTAGCGGCCAAGCCGCAAAGGGAGCGTAGACGGACAGTTATTGGGTTTTGACTTGCAACTTACAACTCATAACTGTTCTTCCCGTGCCTGAAAGGAAAGAGAACATGGCAGCAACCACTATTTCAGCCGTCGTCGCCACGCCTCGCGAGGGCAAGTTCAACAAGAACGCAGCACGCCGCGTGCGCGTCGAAGGCAAGATTCCCGCCGTTGTCTACGGGGCCGGGCAGGCCGCCGTCGCCGTCACCGTGGACCCACGCGTCATCATCAAGATTCTGCACTCCGACACCGGCCACAATACCATCTTCGACCTGGACGTAACCGGGTCCCCCGTGGCCAAGGCGATGATCGTCGAGTGGCAGAATGAGCCGATCAAAGGCGCTCTGCTGCATATCGACCTCAAGCGCATCGCGATGGACAAGGCAATCCGCGTCTCGGTGCCCGTTCAGTTGATCGGAGTGCCGGTCGGCGTCAAGACCCAGGGAGGCATTCTGGAGCATGTGCTGCGCGAGGTTGAGATCGAGTGCCTCCCCGCAGACATCCCAAGCCATCTGGACGCCGATGTTTCCGGGCTGGAGATCAACCAGGCCGTCCACATCTCCGATCTGCCGCACTCGGGCTCGATCAAGTTCCTCGACGATGAGGGCTTGACCGTTGCGCACGTCTCCCTGGTCAAGGAAGAGGTGGTTGCGGTGGAAGAGGTGGTCGCCGAGCCGACCGAACCGGAGGTTGCCAAGAAGGGCAAGGGCGAGACGGAAGCCGCGCCGGATGCCAAGGCGGACGCCAAGGCCGAAGCCAAGCCGGATGCCAAGTCGGACGCCAAGAAGAAGTAGGAATAGACAGTTGGTAGTGGTTAGTTGGTAGTGGTTTGTTGAAGGCAGAGGAACGCGCGGCGTGAAACTGATTATTGGTCTCGGCAACCCCGGTATCGAGTATCAGTTCACGCCGCATAACGCCGGCTTTCTCGCGCTGGACCGCATCGCCGAATACTGCGGTGTGACCCTCGCGAATCGCCGGAGCAGGGCGCTTACGGCGAAGGCCCGGTTTGCAGGGCAAGAGGTCCTGCTGGCCAAGCCGGAGACGTTCATGAACCTGAGCGGGCTCTCGGTGGCCGCTCTGGTTCAGGAGTTGGAGATCGCGGTCCCGTCGCAGGACGTGATTGTGATCTACGACGAGCTGGACCTTCCGCTGGGCACGCTTCGCATTCGCGAGCGCGGCTCGGAGAACGGGCACAACGGAGCGATCTCGGTCTCCGGCGCGCTTGGCACGCAGGAGTGGTTGCGGATTCGCATCGGGGTGGGCAAGCCACCGCTGGCGGATGGCACGGAGGTGAAGGCAGGCGGCACGGAGTACCTGCTCTCGCCAATGCGCAAGCAGGAGCTTGCCGTGCTGGATGAAGTGCTCGACCGCGTCAGAAGCGCAGTCGAGGCGATTCTCACCCAAGGGGTGAGCGCCGCGATGAATGAGTTCAACAGAAGCAGTTGTGAGTTGTAAGCGAGTTGTAGGTTGTAAGTTATAAGTTGCAAGTTGTCAGTTGAAAGGTCGTCGACGGTCGATTCTCAACTTACAACATACAACTTACAACTGAGAGCTACGTAGTCAAACATTCCAGACCGGGTTGGCAGAGCACACGCTGGCACGGTGCGAAGCAGAACTTCGCAGAAAGAAGTAAACGAATGAACCGCACCTACGAAATCATGTTTATCGTTCGTCCCGACGTGGAGGAGGCCGACCTCGACAAGCTGATCGAAGGCTTCTCGGCCAACATCACCGGCGGCGGCGGCGAAGTCAAGAGCGTGGAGAAGATGGGACGCCGGCGTCTCGCCTACACGGTCCGCAAGTTCAACGACGGCTTCTATGTTCTGCTGAACATTGCGGCAGAGGGCAGCCTGATCGGCGAGATCGAACGCCGCCTGCGCGTCTCCGAGCCGGTGATCAAGTTCATCACGGTGCGCATGGACGAGGAAGAGAAGCGTCTGGCGAAGGTGAAGGCCCTGCGCGACTCGAAGGTGAAGCGCAGCGCGCAGCCCATCGCACCGCCGCCCGCGCCGGTTGCTATCGCTGCCGCTGCCGAACCTGTGGCTGCCGTAGCCGCTGAGGTTGCCGCACCTGTCGAAGCCGCAGTCGTCGCCGAGCCGGAAGCGGTTGTCGCAGCCGAGCCTGTCCCCGCAGCGGTCTAATCGCCGAGCAGAAGATCCGGCCGCGGCATCTGCCGTTGCGCGCCGCACGAATCAACCGCCGCACCCGCTTCCAAACCCGTCCTGCCCCGCGGGTGTTGCCAGACTCCATGGCGAGCCTGGAGCTGGCCGGCACAACTCGAAAGAGATGAGAGGAATCACGAAATGGCTGACGAAACAAGCACCCCTCAATCCGCACCGGAAGCAAGACCCTACACTCCGCGTCCCGCATACGCAGGTCCCGGCGGCCCACGCCCACCGCGTCCCGCAGGAGGCCCCGGCGGTCCTGGCGGCGGCCCTGGCGGACGAAAGTTTTTCCGTCGCAAGAAGGTCTGCAAGTTCTGCACCGAGAAGATCGACGCCATCAGCTACCGCGATGTCCGCCTGTTGCAGGGCTTCGTCGCCGAGCGCGGCAAGATCGTTCCGCGTCGCCTGACCGGCGTCTGCACACGGCACCAGCGTCGCGTCTCGCTCGCCATCAAGCAGTCGCGCAACATCGCCCTGCTCGCCTTCGCCGCGCGCTTCTAACTGCAAGCAGGTCTGAAGAGGAGGTAGCTTATGACGGAAGCCGCAAACAGCAGCAACTATCTGGTCATCTATGAGAAGACCGCGTCCGGCTATAGCGCCTATGTGCCCGATCTTCCCGGCTGCATCTCGACCGGCCCCACCTTGCCCGATACTCGACAGAACATGCAGGAAGCGATCCATGGACATCTGGCCGTCATGCGCGAGTTTGGCGACGCAATTCCGCATCCGACCACCATCGCCGAACCGATGAAGGTTCCGGCATAACAATTTTGTGCAGTCTGAGCCAGCCCACCGGCTAGCCATCCAGATCGGAGAACAGCAATGGAAGTCATTCTCAAGGAAGACGTCAACAAGCTCGGCCACCGCGGCGATGTCGTCAAGATCGCCGACGGATACGGTCGCAACTATCTCCTCCCCGGCAAGCTCGCCATCGAGGCGACGGCCAACAACAAGGCTGTCATCGAGCAGATGAAGGGTTCCTCCATCCGCAAGCTGGCCAAGGAAAAGGTCATCGCGGAGGATCTCGCCAAGCAGCTCGAAGCCGTCGAACTGGTCTTCGAGCGCAAGGTGGGCGAGAACGACCACCTCTTCGGCTCGGTCACCTCTGGCGACATCGCGCACCAGCTCGAGGAGAAGGGCTACCCCATCGACCGGCGCAAGATCTCGCTGGAAGAGCCGCTGAAGTCGCTGGGCGAGTTCCATGTCCCCATCAAGCTGCACCGCGAGGTCACCAGCCACATCAAGGTCACCATCAAGGGCGAAGAACTGCCGGACGACACCGCCGAAGCCGCAGTCGAGACCGCAGCGTAAAACGGCTTAACTCCGATTCACACCGACGGGCACCGGCCTTCCATCAAGAAGATCGGTGCCTGTTTTTGCTTTTACGCGAAGCGTCCAAGACGCCACGAAGTGGCGCGAAGCGTCCAAGACGCCACGAAGTGGCGCGAAGCGTCCAAGACGCCACGAAGTGGCGAAGCGGTCATTCGTACTTCAGGGTCTCGACCGGGTCGAGCCGGGCGGCGCGGTTGGCGGGAACGGTGCCGAAGATCACGCCGACGATCACGGAAGTGGCCAGCGCGATCGGTGCTGCCAGCCAGCCCACGGGGATCTTGTACGGCGTCAGCAGGCCGATCGCGATGGGTATGCCGAGGCCAACGAGGGTGCCAACGATTCCGCCGACGAGCGACAGAAAGACCGCTTCGGTGAGGAATTGCAGGCGGATCTCGCGGCGGGTCGCGCCCAGCGCCTTGCGAATGCCGATCTCCCGGATGCGCGCCTGCACGTTGGCCAACATGCTGTTCATGATGCCCACGCCGCTCACAATCAGTGTGATCGATGCAGCCAGCAACAGGACCCATGTAAGGATGTTGGCAACCTTGTCCATGTCATGCAGGACGTCGGTGAGAGTCAAGGCGCGATAGATGCTGTTTGGCCGGTGACGGCTCTTGATCGTGCGCGCGATCTCTATCGCTCCAGGCTCGACCATGCTTGGGTCGGCCATCTTGAAGAAGATCTCCTTGAGATTGTCGGTGCCGGTGAAGTAGCGCGCGACCTCGTAGGGGATGAGGATGGTATGGTCGTTGATCTCGGAGGTGCCGTAGGTGTCGATGCTCTCCTTGAAGACGCCGATGATGGTGAACGGAATGCCACGGATCGAGATGTTCTTGCCGACCGCGACCTGCTCGCTTCCGAAGAGCTTAATTGCAAATGGTTTGTTGACCACCGCAACCTTGGCGTGCGCACCGGCGTCCTGATCGTCGAAGAACCGCCCGGAGAGAACAACCAGTCCGCGCACCTCCTTATACTGCGGCGAGACGCCCAGCAGCATGGCGTCCTCGGTGACGCCGCCGCCGATGCTGATGCGGTAGTGGTCCTCCAGCATGGGCGAGTAGGCTACGATACCCGGCACTGAATCGACCACCGCCTGCATGTCTTCGCGGGTCATGAAGTCCGGTGTGGTGGTGTTGTCGGGGCCGATGATGCTGCCGCCGCTGTACTGCATCTCGATCTTGTTCGGCCCCAGGCTGGAGATCGTGTCCAGCGCGTATTGCTTGCCCGTCATCCCCACCGTCACCACCAGGATGATGGACGCCGAGCCGATGACCATCCCCAGCATGGTCAGCATAAATCGGGCCTTGCTGGCGCGGAAGCTGTCCACGGCCAGCGAGATTACCTCGCTGTACAGCATGGTGCTGCGCGCGCTGGCCAGCGTGCTGTCAAATGAATTCGCTTCAAGCTCCGGCTTGGGTACGATTGTGGTTGCCATGGTTCATCCATCGATCCGGGCTCGCCGGAATCTGCTGCTCGCAAGGCTGATAGACACGCGAAAGTCCGTCCCGGGATTCGTGCCCGATCCAGCTATTAGACACTCTTCAGTATCGCAGGGGTGCGGCGATTCCTGCTAACCCCGATTATCCCCGCGCGATGAGAGAAATGCGCGCCGGAACCCGCCGATCGATCCCTCGATCTTCTCCAGCGGAATCGTCAGCGAGAGGCGAATGTAACCGGAGCGGCCAAAGCCCGTGCCTGGGACGGCGAGCACGCCCTCCTCGGCAAGCCGGCGGGTGAAGGCGATGTCGTCGGGGATGGGAGTCTTGAGAAAGATGTAGAACGAGCCTTCGGGCCGGCGCACCTCGTACCCGATGGCCTCCAGCGCATCGCAAAGGACGTTCCTCCTGTGCTCGTAGGGCACCGCGTCGATTGCCTCGTCCATCGATTCCAGCATCACCCACTGCCAGATCGCGGGCGCGTTGATAAAACCCAGAGTGCGATTGCAGAAGGCGCAGGCGCGGCGCAGATCGGCTGCTCCCGCCAGCCGAGGCGAGAGCGCCAGATAACCGATGCGTTCTCCGGGCAATCCCAGCGACTTCGACCACGAGTTGCAGATCGCCGTATTGGCGATGCAGGATGCCACCTCCGGCTGCCGCCCTCCGTCGTAGACGAAAGATTTGTACGGCTCGTCGCTGATGACGGTGATGGGCTGGCCGGCGCGTTTCAGCATCTCGTCCAGATCGCGCAGCACGCCCTCCGGGTAGACGCGGCCGGTTGGGTTGTTGGGCGTGTTGAGAATCAGCGCGCGTGTTCGCGGAGTGATCGCCTCCGCGATGCGCTCCACATCGGGCAGAAACGCAGCGCCGGTCTCCACCGGAACCATGCGCCCGCCGTGGTTGGCGATATAAAACTGGTACTCGGCAAAGTAGGGCACCAGGACGAGCACCTCATCGCCGGGGTCGAGGATCGACTTCAGGATCACGTTGCATGCGCCCGCGGAGCCGACCGTCATAAAGACGTCCTCGGCCGTAAAGTCCAGGCCGGTCTCTCGCTGCAGCTTGGCGGCCACGGCCTCGCGAACCTCGGAGTACCCGGGATTCGGCATGTAGCCGTGCGAGCCGGGACGGTTGCCGGCCACAACCCGCCGCAACGCTTCCAGCACCGCGGGCGGAGGTTCGAGATCGGGATTGCCCAGCGAAAAATCGAAGACCGCATCGGCCCCGCGCTCGCGCTTCAGCCGGATGCCCTCCTCGAACATGCGCCGGATCCAGGAGGCGTTCTCGAGTTGTCGCGCGATGGTCTTTGCAATGGGCATAATCGTGAACCTGCAATTCCTTCAGTGGACTGTTGTTCCATCGTGAGACCGCTGGTTCGTCAAGGTCTGCTATTTCTTCAGGAGTTCTTCGCTGGCCAGCAGGTTGATGCCCGCCGCCTGCAAGCGCGCAATCGCCGCGTCCGTATCGGCGAAGCGAAAGATCAGGATGGCCTCGTCTCCGCGGACATCGGAGAAGGCATACATATACTCGATATTGATTCCGCTCCCGTCCAGCGCCTCCAGGACGTCGGCCAGGCCTCCCGGACGGTCAGTCACAAAGATGGCCAGAACGTCCGTCACCTTCACCACGAATCCATGGGCTTCCAGAGTTCGTGCGGCCTTCTCCCAGTCCGAGACAATCATGCGCAGAATGCCGTAGTGCTCGGTGTCCGCCAGATACAGGGCGCGGATATCGACGCCCTCCTGCGCCAGCAGGCGCGTAGGAGCGACGATGTGTCCCGGCTTGTTTTCGACGAACAGTGAGATCTGATGGATCTTCACGATGCCCTCCTGTCGATAACGCGTTTTGCCTTTCCCTGGCTTCGCTCGATGGTATACGCCTCCACCAGCGAGACTCGGACCCGGATTCCAAGCACATGATCGAGCGCTCCCTGAAGCCTGTCGTGCAGCCCCTGTAGCGATCCAATCTTGTCGGTGAACATCTGCGGCGTCACCTCGACCTGCACCTCCATCTGGTCCAGTCCCTGCTCGCGGGTGAGCACGATCTGGTAGTGCGGCAGGGTGCCCTCGACCTCGAGCAGCGCGGTCTCCACCTGTGACGGAAATACATTGACGCCGCGAATGATCAGCATATCGTCGCTGCGCCGTCCGATGCGGCCAATCCTCCGCAGCGTGCGCCCGCACTCGCACCTGCCCGGCAGGATCATGGTGATGTCGCGCGTGCGATAGCGGACCATGGGCATCGCCTGCTTGCTGAGGGTGGTCAGAACCAGCTCGCCCTCGCTGCCGTCCGCGAGCGGCTCTCCTGTCTCGGGATCGACAATCTCCGGATAGAAGTGGTCCTCGAAGATGTGCAGCCCCCGATGGCGGCGGCACTCGCAGCCCACGCCCGGCCCAATGATCTCCGAGAGCCCGTAGATGTCGAACGCCTCGATCCGGCTCATCGTTTCAATGTGCCTGCGCATGGGTTCGGTCCACGGCTCTGCGCCGAAGACCCCTGCCCGGATCGGCAGATCTTTCATCTCCACGCCGAGTCCGGCGGCGCGGTCGATCAGATGCAGAAAATACGTGGGAGTGCAGCAGATAGCAGTCACGCCAAAGTCCTTCATCAGCATGATCTGGCGATCGGCGTTGCCAGTGGATGCCGGGACGACCGTCGCCCCCAGCCCTTCGGCGCCGTAGTGCGCGCCCAGGCCGCCGGTGAAAAGTCCGTACCCATAGGCAACCTGGATGATGTCTCCACGATGCAGTCCGCATCCAGCCAGGCCGCGGACCATCACCGAGGTCCATACATCCACATCTTCCTTTGTGTACGCCACCACGATGGGCTTTCCCGTAGTTCCGCTGGAGACGTGAAGACGGACGACGTCCTTCATGGGACTGGCAAAGAGCCCGAACGGATAGGTGTCGCGCAGATCGCTCTTCTGCGTGAACGGCAGCTTACCGATGTCTTCGAGTGAGTGGACCGCCTGCGGCGCGAGGCCGCGCTCGTCCATGCGCGAGCGGAAGAGCACGACTTGCTGCCACGCTCGCGTAACTACTGCCTGCAAGCGCTTCAACTGCAGCTCGCGCAACTGCGCAACTGGGGTGAAATCCGGCACGCTGGCGGGATGACAGTCGGCAATGCTCGATTCCAGAATTGAATTCATCCCTCCCGCTCAACTCCCTGCCCATTGGCCCGCCCGATGGAGAATGCCCGCAGATTCACCTCCTGCAGCTTCTCCGGCAGGTTGCGCCCGATCGCGTCATTCCATGCCTCGATGGGAAACGGCAAGTGACGGCTCAACATCCCCAGCAGCGCCACATTGATGCTTTTTTTGTTGGGCAGGCTGGACTCGTCGATCAGGGAAGCGTCAATGAGGACGCCGCCCTGGCCCATCATCCATGTGTTCACCGGGACCTGGTCCGGCGCGATGACAACCAGGAAATCCGCCTCGCCCTCCGGCACCATGGGACTGAAGACGCGCTCGCCAAACCGCACGTCGCTGGAGACCGATCCGCCGCGCTGGCTCATCCCATGCAACTCGCTCTTCTTCACGTCCAGGCCGGCGCTGAACGCAACGTCGGCCAGAATGTCGGAGGCCTTGATTACGCCCTGTCCGCCGAGCCCCGCAATCACTACATTCGTTGGCTTGCCGCACGCTACGTTAGTCGGTTGGCTGCTCATTGCACCTCTCGTACTCGCGAATCCAGCGGTTTGCCAGCAGGCAGTTGTGGCGGGAGATCACCACGGAGAGCTCCGGCCGGTCCAGGCAGTCTTGAATCGTCTGCTGAAACTTCTCAGGCTCCGCCGTGGGATCGATCACATACACATTCTGTATGCCCAGCGTGCGCGCCAGCTCCTCGAAGACAACTTTGCCCGTCTTTGCATGGGCCAGCGTGCGCCCGGTCCCCGGATGCTCCTGCAGGCCCGTCATGGCCGTGGTTCCGTTGTCCAGAATCACCACCACATGGCCGCTCTCCGGCGGGTTGTAGATCATCTCGACCAGACCCGTAATTCCGCTGTGTACAAAGGTGCTGTCGCCGATGACGCTCACCACTCGCTTCGCCGCCTCGGGCGGCAGCGAAAGGCGCAGCCCCAGCCCTATGCCGATGGACGCGCCCATGCACACCATCGTGTCCATGGCCTCGAAGGGCGGCAGTGCCCCCAGCGAGTAGCATCCGATGTCGCCTGAGACGATGCAGTCCAGGTTCTTCAGCGCCGTGTAGACGCTGCGGTGCGGACAGCCGGGGCAGAAGGCGGGCATCTTGCCGGCGACGCGCTTTGGCTCCGGCGAAGCATCCTTGTCCAGAATGCGGCGCACTCGCGCGCTGGTCAGCTCGCCGAAGCGGTAGATCTCCGGCTTGTCCTCCACCGCGATGCACGCGGCGCGCGCTCCCTCCACCAGATACGGATCGCCCTCTTCGATGACGATGCAGCGTTCCACGCTCGCGGCAAACGCGCGCATTCGCTCCGCGGGCAGCGGGTAAGTCATTCCAATCTTCAGCACGCTGGCCTCGGGCGCAACCTCGCGCACATGAAGGAATGCCGCGCCAGATGTGATGATTCCCAGCTTGGTTGAGCCGGGGATGAGCTGGTTCGGCCCCGCCTCATCGTTCCACGCGGCCATCTCCGCCAGTTTTTTGCGCAGCCGCGGATGCGCCGGGCGGGCGTAGGCCGGAATCATCACGCGGGAGGGAAGGTCGTGCTCGAAGTGCGCCGCCCTCGGCGGAGGAATCGCAACCGTACCGCGCCGCACCACGCTCTTGGAATGACAGACGCGCGTGGTCATGCGCAACAGGACCGGCACTTGCCAGCGCTCGGAGATCTCGATGGCGCGCACCGTGAACTCGTATGCCTCCTGCGAGTCCGAGGGCTCCAGCATCGCCACGCCCGCGGCCAGCGCATAGCGCCGGTTGTCCTGCTCGTTCTGGCTGGAGGCCATCCCTGGATCGTCGGCCGAAACCACCACCAGCGCCCCATCCAGCCGCGTGGACGCCACCGTGAACAGGGGGTCCGCGGCCACATTCAGCCCGACGTGCTTCATGGTCACAATGGCGCGAGCGCCGGCAAAGGCGACGCCGATCGCAACCTCCAACGCTACCTTCTCGTTGGGCGACCACTGCGCCCGTCCGCCCAGAGCTTCAAATGTTTCCAGAATCTCCGTCGAGGGAGTGCCCGGGTATCCTGTGCCAAGCCGCACACCACAGTCATAGGCGGCCATGGCAACCGCCTCGTCACCACTCAGCAGTGACAACGCATTCTGTTGCTGAAGAGAATCCAAGCTGGGGCCCTGTGAAATTCAAGTGTCGAGTCGAATCAAGTGTACACGAGCGCGAAATCCCTCCGCCACGGAGTTTTGTACAGTCTCTAAGGTACGGACTGCTTCAGCAGTTGGATTGCGTCTCTGTACCTCAGGCCGGACGCGACCGGCGAGAAGTGGCTCGCCTCCTCGTTGATCTGAAAGCTCAACGGCTTCACCATCAGCGCGTTGCCGGTCACATGCAGCGTCAGGCGTGTGAGCTCCCAATCGTGCTCGCCAACGTCGGTCTGTTCCAGCAGGACCGTTCCGCCCTTGTTCAGTTTGCCGATGATTCCGAATCCGAAATCTACATCCGCGATGAAGTGGCCATCCAGCCGGGTCAGCCGCTCCTGCCTTGTATCGATCCATACCTCGCCCGCGACGCCGCGCAGCAGATCAGCCTCCAGGTTGGGCGGAGTAAAGTGTGGATTGGGAGTGAAGCTCAGCCGATAGCACTGGCCCGCGGCGCAGGGAGTCATCCCTTCAAAGCGGTAGACAAACGCGTCTGGCAGCAGTGCAAGCAGGCGGTCGACGCGCTCTGCGTCCTTCTGCTCGCTCTTGTGGCGATGCTCCTGCAGCTCGGGGTGATTGGCCAGCGTGTCCAGGCGGTCCAACTCGGCGCGGTCGGCCTCGGCGCTGAGCGGCTTGCCATCGATGGCGACCAGGCGCGCAACGCCGCCGTCCACGGTCTCGATGATCTCCTTGGTTGTGTCGTGGCGCTCGTCGGTCCGATGAATGAGATAGCGGACCGGCCGATGGCTCTTGCCGGCGTCGAGCCGGTGTTGCACGGCGCGGCGCACCAGGGCCGTGGCATCGACCGGCATGGGCGGCAAGCTCTGCGCAGACAACATCGGTGCGGACGCAATGGCGAGCGATAAAAAGACAAGAGTGCCGAGGCCCATCCTGCATGGTTGCAACGGGAGAATTGCGTGGAGTGTGGTCCTCTTCGATTGCATCGCGGACGGAAGTAAAGCCATTTCATACAGAATACCGAACTCAGTGCAATCGCAGGCGCATTGGCACGCGAGGACGCAACGGAATTCTTTGGATTGCGGCGCGGATATGAAGCGGCGGTGAGTCTTGCGGGAAGCTGCTATCGTTTAATCAGCAGTGAATGTTCCGGCAACAGCGCTCACTGAAGCTGTCGTTCGTTCGTCCGGGCCACTGAGCTGTTTGGTGCAAGTCCCGCGCGGTCGATGCCGACCGTGCTGCCGGCCAAAGGAGTTTTGATGTGGATTGTCCGTCTCGCGCTTAGGAGACCCTACACCTTCGTTGTGCTGTCGCTGCTGCTCTTCTTCCTCGGCCCGGTGGTGATCGAGCGGACTCCGGTCGATATATTTCCGAATATCGATATTCCGGTTGTCACGGTGGTCTGGTCGTATGCCGGCCTCTCGCCGCAGCAACTCAGCGACCGGATTACAGTGCAGTTCGAGCGCAGCCTGACCACGACGGTCAACGACATCGAGCATACTGAGTCGCAGACGCTGAACGGCATCTCCGTCATCAAGGTCTACTTCCGTCCCAATGTCAATATCTCGCAGGCCGTGGCGCAGGTCACGGCGATCTCGCAGACGGCGCTGCGGGCGTATCCCGCAGGCACAACGCCTCCGCTCATCATTCAATACAGCGCATCCAGCGTGCCTGTGCTGCAACTCGGGCTCTCTGGCAATGGCTTGACCGAGCAGCAGTTGAACGACTTTGGGTCGAACTTCATTCGCACGCAGTTGGCCACGGTGGAGGGCGTTTCAATTCCAAACCCCTACGGCGGCAAACTGCGACAGGTGCAGGTGGACATCGACACCCAGAAGCTGCAGGCGCACGGCATCTCCGCTGCCGACGTGGTGAACGCCGTAGGCGCGCAAAACATCATCCTGCCCGCCGGCGAAGTGAAGATGGGCCACGTCGATTATCAGATTGAGACCAACAGCGCGCCGGACTCGATCGATGCGCTCAACGACCTGCCGATCAAGACCGTGAACGGTGCCACCATCTACGTTCACGACATTGGCAATGTGCGCGACGGATTTCCTCCCCAGACCAACATCGTGCGCGTCGACGGACAGCGTGCCTCGCTGATCACCATTCAGAAGACAGGCAACGCTTCCACCCTGGACATCATCTCGAATGTGCGCGCGCGGCTGCCGCAGATTGCAGCGCAACTGCCGCTGTCGCTGAAGATTCGCCCGATCTCCGACCAGTCGATCTTCGTCAAATCGGCGATCGGCGGAGTAGTGCGCGAGGCGATCATCGCCGGCTGCCTGACCGCGGCAATGATCCTGATCTTTCTCGGAAGCTGGCGTTCGACGCTCATCATCGCGGTGTCGATTCCGTTGTCCATCATCTGCTCGCTGCTGGCGCTCGCGGCGCTGGGCGAGACGATCAACATCATGACCCTGGGAGGTCTCGCGCTGGCCGTCGGCATCCTGGTGGACGATGCCACGGTGACCATTGAAAACATCAATCGTTTCCTGGAATTGGGCGAGCCGGTCGAGCCGGCGATCCTGGACGGTGCCGCGCAGATTGCCGTGCCGGCCTTCGTCTCCACCCTCGCCATCTGCATCGTCTTTGTGCCGATGTTCTTCCTCGGCGGAGTCGCCCGCTATCTCTTCGTTCCATTGGCCGAGGCGGTCGTCTTCGCCATGCTTGCGTCGTACTTCCTCTCGCGAACCGTTGTGCCCACCATGGCAAAGTATCTGCTGAAGGGTCACGAGCACGACCGCGTGCAGCAGGCGCTCGCCAGCCGAAATCCCTTCGTGCGCTTCCAGATCGCCTTCGAGCGCTCCTTCGAGACTCTGCGCGACTGGTACCACGGAGTCCTGCGGCTCTGCCTGCAGTATCGCGCTGGGTTTCTGCTCTCGATCGTTGCGTTCTGGGTCGTGTCGATTGCGCTGCTCTATCCGTGGCTTGGGCAGGACTTCTTCCCTTCGGTGGATGGCGGCCAGTTCAAGCTTCATGTGCGCGCGCAAACCGGAACCCGCATTGAAGATACGGCGCGCCTGTGCGATCAGATCGAAGATGTGATCCGCCGCGAGATTCCACCCAGCGAGCTGGGCACCGTCATCGACAACATTGGCGTCCCGTACTCGGGCTTGAATCTCTCCTATTCGAACTCGGCCCCGGTGGGCACCGGAGACGCCGACATCCTGGTCTCGCTGGCGGAAAAGCATCGGCCCACCGCGCAGTACACGCGCGCGTTGCGCGACAAGCTGACCGTGCAGTTTCCCGGCACCGAGTTCTATTACCTGCCGACGGACATGGTGAGCCAGATTCTGAACTTCGGCCTGCCCGCGCAGATCGATGTGCAGGTGGTGGGCCTGAAGGTGGACCAGAACCGCGCGCTGGCCGAACAGTTGATGCAGCAGATCGGCCGCGTCCCAGGCACCACCGATCTCCGCATCCAGCAGCCCTTCAACCAGCCGAAATGGACAGTCAATGTAGACCGCACCCGCGCCCAGGAGGTCGGCTACAGCCAGCGCGACGTGGCGCAGGACCTGCTGACCAGCCTGAGTGGCAGCTTCCAAACCTCCCCGACCTTCTATCTCAACCCGCAGAACCATGTCAGCTACAACATCGCCGTGCAGACCCCGCAGTACGAGGTGAAGGACCTTCAGGAGCTGCAAAACTTCCCCATCGCGACCAATGGCTCCGCCCAGCAGCCGCAGATCCTGGGCAACCTCGCGTCGCTCGTGCGAGGCACCGAGCCGGGGACGCTGAGCCACTACGACGCGCAGCCCATCATCGACATCTACGGCTCGGTCGAGGGTACCGATCTAGCCAGCGTGGCAGGCAGGATCCAGAAGATTCTGAACGACAGCAAAGCAAAACTTCCGCGCGGGACAGAGATCAATCTGCGCGGCCAGATTGAAACCATGCAAAGCTCCTTTCAGGGACTGGCGTTCGGACTGCTGTTCTCCATCGTGCTGGTCTACGCGCTCATCGTCGTGAACTTCCAAAGCTGGCTCGATCCATTCATCATCATCGCCGCGCTGCCCGGAGCATTGGCGGGAATTGTGTGGCTGCTCTTTCTTACCGGGACCCACGTCAGCGTCCCCGCGCTCACCGGTTCCATCATGTGCATGGGCGTGGCCACGGCGAACTCGATCCTGGTGGTCAGCTTCGCCAAGGAACAGATGGAACATGGCATGAGCGCGGCGGAAGCTGCGCTCTCCGCGGGATTCACGCGCTTCCGCCCCGTCATCATGACGGCCCTGGCGATGATCATTGGCATGGTGCCGATGGCGCTGGGCCTGGGCGATGGCGGCGAGCAGAATGCGCCGCTGGGCCGCGCCGTCATCGGGGGCCTGCTGCTGGCCACCTTTGGCACGTTGACCTTCGTCCCGGTCTTCTTCTCCTTGATGCATCGCAACGACCCGTCTGTCGCCGAGACCAAGGCTATGGACGCGAATGAGGCCCAGGCATGAGCCGCCGCAAGCGGACGAGACCAACCGAATCAGCGCCAATGAAGCGCACGGAGACGCAGCTATGAAGGACCCGGAGTCGAAGGTGTCACAAACAAGTCATGATGAAACCGCAACGCCCGAGGTCTCGCGCAGCTCTCTCGTGATGCTGGTCGTCGTTCTCCTCATCGTTGCCGTCGCCGCATCCATCGCCGGCATTGTGCGCCGCGTCCATGCCAATACCGAACTGGTGAAGACAACCAATGCCAGTGCAGCTCCGCCGGTCTCGCTGGAGCAGCCGGTCTTCGAGAAAGACGCACGCGAGATCGTGCTTCCGGGCAACATTCAGGCCTTCACGCTGGCCCCCATCTATGCGCGCACCACGGGCTACGTCAAGAGCTGGTCGCACGACATCGGCTCGCATGTGCGCAAGGGCGATCTGCTCGCCGTCATCGAGACGCCGGAGCTGGACCAGCAGCTTGACCAGGCGAAGGCCGACCTGGCAACCGCCGTCAGCAATGCTGCTTTGGCTAAAATCACCGCCGACCGTTATCGCGGCCTGATCGCGCAGAACGCCGTCTCGCAGCAGGACACCGACAACGCCGTCGCGCTGCTTGAGGCGCGAAACACCGAGGTGAACTCCGCGCAGGCCAACGTGCATCGCCTCGAAGAGCTGCAATCCTTCGAGCGCATCGTGGCGCCCTTCGACGGCGTCATCACCGCGCGCAACCTGGACATCGGCCAGCTCGTCACCCCCGCCGGCAGCACGACCACGCCGGGCTCTGGCACCGTCTCCGGCAGCAAGGAGATATTCGACCTCTCGTCCATCGGCACGCTGCGCGTCTTCATCAACGTTCCGCAGATCTACGCGCCGGATGCGAAGAATGGAGTCACCGCAACGCTGACGCTGCCCCAGTATCCCGGACGCATCTTCCACGGCAAGCTGGTGCGATCATCCGGCGCGGTGGACCCGGCGACGCGAACGCTGCTGGCCGAGGTGGACGTGGACAACCGCTCCGGCGAGCTGTTGCCGGGCAGCTACGCCGAAGTGCATCTGAACGTCTCGACCAACGTCCCCGCGCTCATCGTTCCCGTCAGCGCGCTGATTCTTGAGCCCGACGGACTGCACGTCGCCACGGTCGACGCGACAAACCACGCTCACATCGTTCTCGTCACCGAGGGACGCGATTCCGGCTCGACCATGGAGATTCTCAGCGGCCTCGCGCCCGGCCAATCCATCATCGCCAACCCGCCCGACTCGCTCACCGATGGCGAACTCGTACGCGTGGTGACGCCTGATGCGGAGACCAAACCATGATGGCCTATCGCCATCCCGCAACCATTGCGCTGCTGGCCGTGCTCACGCTCGCCGGATGCGCGCTTTTGCTCACCGGTTGCAAGACCGTCGGGCCGAACTACAAGGTTCCGCCTGTGCCCGCGCCGCCGTCCTTCTCCGATGCCGGCCACAACGGCGATTGGGCCGCAGCCGCGCCCGCCGACGCAGCCGACCGTGGCGCATGGTGGGCTGTCTACCAAGACCCCGACCTGAACACTCTGGAGCAGCACTGCGCCAGTGCCAACCAGAGCATTGCAGCCGCGCTGCACGCCTACGAGCAGGCCCACGACCTGGTGCGCGAAACCCACGCCTCGCTCTACCCGACGGTCTCCCTCGGCGGCTCGGCCACGCGCAACGGCATATCCAGCAACGCGCCCCAGGTAGGCCCTGCAACGCAACGCAATTACTGGGATTTCCTGATTCCTCTCAACATCTCCTGGGAGCCGGACTTCTGGGGGGCCGTCCGCCGCCAGATCGAGTCCGCCTCGGCTAGCGCGCAGGCCTCCGCCGCCGACCTCGCCAACACGCGCCTCAGCCTGCAAGGTCTGCTCGCGGTCACTTACTTCCAACTGCGCGGTCTCGATCTTCAGGCGCAACTGCTGCGCGCCACCATCGACGCCTATACGCAGACGTTGCAGCTTACGCAGGTTCGCCTCAAGGGCGGACTCAGCACGGAGAGCGATGTGGCGCAGGCCCAGGCGCAACTGGAAGAGGCGCGCGCGCAGCTCATCGACCTCGGCGTCCAGCGCGCGCAGTACGAGCACGCCATCGCGGTTCTTGTGGGCGAGTCCGCAACTGGATTTCACATTGCGGAACAGCCGCTTGCTGGCGGTCCGCCCGCCATCCCCACCGGCGTTCCCTCCGAGCTGCTGCAGCGACGTCCAGACATCGCCGCCGCCGAGCGCCGTGTCGCCGCCGCCAATGCGCTCATCGGCGTCGCCAAGGCCGCGTACTACCCCAACATCACGCTGGGTGCCGAGGGCGGCATGGACTCCGCACTGGTCAGCCGCATCTTCAGCTCCGGCAGCGCCGAGTGGAACGCAGGCCCATCGGCTAGCGAGCTTCTCTACGACGCAGGCCGCCGCCGCGCGCAGGTGGACTACGCCATCGCCCAGCGCGAGCAGGCCACCGCGCTCTATCGCCAACAGGTACTGTCTGCCTTCCGCGATGTGGAGGACCAGCTCTCCGCGCTGCGCGTGCTGCAGCAGGAGGCAGCCGCCCAGCAGCGCGCGGTCGACGCCGCAACCCGCAGCACCCAACTCTCCACGCTCCGCTATCAGCGCGGCCTCGCCACCTACCTCGAAGTCCTCACCAACCAGACCATCCAGTTGAACGACGAACGCGCCGCCGCCGCCCTCGTCGCCCGCCGCATCGTCGCCAGCGCCCAACTCCAGCTAGCCCTCGGCGGCGGCTGGTCCACCACCCAACTCCCCACCAATTAGCTCCGCCTCGCCCAACGAGCCGCTCAGTTTATGCATAGCTCTGCTTGCATCAAATGACCTGGCAAGCTTCACAGATCAGAGAGCCATGTTCTGCGGCAGATGGCAAAATCACTTTGAAATACGCCTATTTGCGCCGTTTTGAAATATCTCTTGAAGAAAACGGACAACTGTGGGCGTATCGTAAACCCTAACCCATTGCTGCTGAAGGGTTTTCTCCGCTTCTTCCTCGCTGATCCGTTTGCGGGCAAGTTTCTCGATGATCATCTGGGGGCTCGTGGAATCCTTGAGTTTAGCGTTTCCGTTCATTTTGCCTCCCTTTACCACGGCTAAGCGCTTCGTCAGCGGTTATGACCAATTTCAGCAGGCAGAGGTACATCAGAATCTTGTTTTCGATGTCTTCTAACAAACCGTCAAAACAATGAGCCTGTGCGCTATCAATACTAACGATCCCATGCACAAGTGGCTTGCAGTTTTCATGTACAGAAACCAGTGGCATTCCAAGAATCGCCTTATAAGGCTTATCGGCAAGTTTGCAGTCTGGTTCATAGAACATTTTTCCGGTCGACAGCGTCTGGGAAACCAACATCTCCTCTACTCGGTAAGAACGGAGCGGACGATCAGGATTTGCCCTACATACTACCGTGAGGGTACCTCCATTCGCATCCAGCGACAAGAGCGACACATTAAAATAGATGCCTTCATTGTCACCTGTGATGCCTTCAACTTCGGATTTGATCGCCGATAGGAGTCTCACAAAGAGGTCTTGCTTTTGCTCGGGTCTCAGCTGATGGTTCCAAATCGCCGAGGTGATTCCAGAAACTGCCACACCGGTTGTCAAATTCCTTTTAACATCCTCTCTAACCCATTTCGTTGACTTCCTTTTAGGCATATAGGGCAGTACGGTTATAAACCCTAGCGCGAGTATAAACATCCATAAGGATCTGGTTCCTGGCCCTGTCCACGTCGTGAACTTTGTTCCTGCCATCCAAATCGCAAATGCGACCGTGTACACTTTGGCCGCGAAGACACAGAGTGCTAATACCGCATCGGTTTTTGAAGCTGCGCTTGCGCGCCGCCACCAGTTCTTAAAAAACTTCGACAGTCGCATATTGCTCAGTTGAGGACGCCTGAAGTATATACGTCAACCGCCAATAATACGAAAAGAATCAATGGGGTGGGTGGCGTTTGCGATAACCGTGCGTTTGTCATATCTGAAACAAGCGCGACCGTATGCGGCAAATAGCCATTGATTCGATTGAAGCCGAGTCACGAGAACCGCTATACCGATTGTCGGTGGGCTGCAATGCGGCTATCGTCATCTGTCGTGCGTTGGAGTGGGTGTGGCGCGGAGTGAATCGCGCTGGTCAGCGTACCGGTTGAGCGCATAAGCTGGGAGCGCACACGCGGCTACACCCAACCAGCCGCAAAGGAGAACGCATGGCAATTCGTTTGCATTTCTGGGGTGCGGATCAAACCGTCACCGGGTCGAGCCACCACATCGAATGCGCGGGGCAGAACGTGTTGTTGGACTGCGGCCTCTTTCAGGGCCGTCGCCAGCAGGCAGCCGACATCAACTCGCATCTTGCGTTTACGCCGCAGCAGCTTGCCGCGGGCGGGCTGAATGCGGTCGTCCTGTCGCATGCGCACATCGACCACAGCGGCGACTTGCCTCTGCTGGCGAAGCAGGGCTATCGCGGGCCCATCTACACCACGCCCGCCACCATCGACCTCTGCACGCCCATGCTGAAGGACAGCGCGCACATCCAGGAGAGCGACGCCCAGTTTCTCAGCAAGATCCGTGGCCGGCGAACCTCCATCGGTATGCCTCCCGGCCCCGCGCCCGTCCCGCCGCTCTACACCCAGGACGACGCCGCGCAGGTTTGCCAACAGTTCCAGCCGGTGAAGCTGCATGAGCCGCAACTGCTGGCCGGATCGACCAAGGACGCCGGCTTCACCATGACCAGCTCCAACGCGGGCCACATGCTCGGCTCAACCTGCGTGCTGATCGACGCGGTGGAGCACGGCCAGCGGACGCGCCTGCTTTTTTCCGGCGACGTCGGCCGCAAGAACCTGCCCATCACTCGCGATCCCGACCCCGCGCCCGGGGCCGACTACCTCATCATGGAGAGCACCTATGGCGACCGCCTGCACGCTCCCGTAGGCGACGTGAAGCAGAAGATCGCCGGCATCGTGAAGCGCGTCACCGCGCGCGGCGGACACATCATCGTTCCCGCCTTCGCCGTCGAGCGCACGCAGCAACTCGTCATGCTGCTCCACGAACTCATCGACGCCAAGCAGATTCCCGACCTTCCCATCTTTGTCGACAGCCCGCTGGCAGTCGCCGTCACCGGCGTCTTCGAGAAGCACACCGAGGAGTGGGACGAGGAGCCCGCCGCCTTCACCGCCAAGGGCGAGGACCCCTTCGGCTGGAAGCGCCTGCGCTACACCCAGACCGTGCAGGAGAGCAAGGCGCTCAACGATCTGCATGTGCCATTTATCGTCATGTCCGCGTCGGGAATGTGCGAGGCCGGCCGCATCCTCCACCACCTGAAGAACGGCATCGAGGACCCGCGCAACTTCATCCTCATCACCGGCTATCAGGCGGAGAATACGCTGGGCCGCAAGCTCCTCGACAAGCTGCCGGAGGTGAACATCTTCGGCGCGCCCATGCGCGTGCGCGCCGAAGTCGACTCCATCGACTCCCTCAGCGGCCACGCCGACCAGCAGGAGTTGCTGGACTGGATGGCCCCCGTCGCTCCAACTCTCAAGAAGGTCTTCCTCGTCCATGGCGAGCCGGCGGCGCAGCAGGCGCTCAAAGCCAAGATCGAAGCCCGCTACAAGCTGGAGGTCGTCTGTCCCAAACGCGGCGACCGCTTCGAGGTAAGCTAGCGCGGTGCTGGATTCTTCGGAACAGTGAGCGGAATCTCCAAAGTGCCGGCTTTATTGGCGGCAGTGTCGAAGACGCCAGCACGGAGCTTGAGTTGGCCACGCGGCAGATCGATGGGGAGCGAGAACTTCAACGGGGTTCGGAAGAATCCGTTGTATTGAGCAGGAGTGACCGTGATCTTGAACGTCTGGCTGCGGGTGGCAACGAGTTTGCCGTAGAAGTCGAAAGCGCCGAGGTCCAGTTCGATGTTGGCGGTGCGTGTGCCGTCCGGCGTTTCTGTGAGGGCGATCTGTGTGGGGTCGAAGGTAAAGGTCGTGTCGTAGGGAGCGCCTTTGGTGTGAGGGAGTGCGGGGCTGGAGACGGGAGTTTTGGTGGGCTGCGCGGCGGATGAGGCAGGTTCCACTTGCAGGTCAAAGAGGATTTGGGTGGCGGGGATCGCGCCGAGACGCATAGGGCCCTGGATCATCCGTTGCTTGAGGACGGCATCGCGCGGAAAAGGCTGTTCGTCGTTGTATCCGGGGCGGTAG
>Ga0224554_1000019_pt1 | contig 133994 bp, 121 predicted proteins | sample 714S22024metaG_FD_180666 | JGI IMG/M metagenome (GOLD analysis project Ga0224554, IMG submission 180666) | Peat soil microbial communities from Stordalen Mire, Sweden - 717 S2 20-24 | ecosystem: Environmental > Terrestrial > Soil > Wetlands > Peat | place: Sweden: Norrbotten County, Stordalen... | reverse complement strand
TGTGAACCCCCCCCCCCCCCCCCCCCCCAGGGTATATTTGGGAAGAAATCCTTTGGAATCACTTGCTTGCAGGCGGTGAACGCCAGTCCATATAACATTCTAAAGGAGTTACTGCTAAATATTACAAAATAAATAGCTTACTTGGAAAAAATGACGACGCGTTCCGCGCAGAGGAAACAAAAGAAGCCCGGCGATGACGCCGGGCTTCTCTCATCTCTACTGCTTTAATTATACGCGTTGGAGGGAAACTACTATGCCAACTTCTGGAAACTTTTATCTTGATTGTTTTGATGGAGTTAGATGATTTTTCGGAGCGGAGGGGGCTTGACAACACGAGAACCGCGGTTCGCGGTTCAAGGAGGGGAAGCCCAGGACTTGACTTGGCTGATTCATTGTTTGAGGGGGTTTTGGTAACTGATTGAAATATAAGGGGAAGATATGGTAATAACATACTTGGCTGACCGTATAATCAGAGAGCCGTGACAGGGCACTGTTTAGATACTTCGGGGATCAATCTTCTCCACCTTAGGATGTTTGTAGGGGACATACTTTGGTTTTGGTCTGAGCGCGTTGACCACTATGGCCAATACGAATATGAGAATCCATCCTCCGACAACCGCCAGAATGATTCCACCTGCAATCGTTAGCATCATGGCCTCCGGTTAGGATGTGATTATATGCGCTGTTAGCATGGCGGAATGGCTATCCCAGAGAATCTTGCCTTCAAATTGACCCATGCCGATATGCACCACGATCTACTAAAGATAGCGGTAGTGGCATATCTCAATAGCTCTCCCATCGGCATGGTGGAGATGCCGGACAGTGTTCCGGGCCAAACTCACCATCGTATACAGCCGATAAAGAAGGTTCCCGGAAGAATCGGGCTGCTATTTGGAGACTGTCTTCAAAACTTGCGTTCCACACTGGATTACCTCGTATATGAATTAGTATTGGCCAACGGTGGCACTCCCAATCGAAAACACATGTTCCCTATCGCGACGACAGAGGATCAATACCAGCGCGACATTCAAAACGGGAAGGTTAGAGGTATTCACCCTCACGCTATGATGTACATCGAATCGCTCCAGCCTTTTCTGCTTCAGATCCCAAAAATATCGCCCCTATATCTTATTGATGAACTGACCAACCTGAATAAACATAGACGTCCCATATTAGCGGGAGTCCAGGGAACCAAAAAGGATTTGATCTATGACTTCCCCCATATCATCGGGATTATCAATGCCGCAGAGGTAGCGGATGGGCCGATCACCGAGAGTACTCTCCGCCTCTGGGTTGGCGTGGGAGACGAACCTGCACTCAATATGGAGGTCGTCTCGCTTATTGAAATACTCACGTTTTACGTCAGGAATGAAACCCTCCCACTGTTTGAGCGATTCTTCGACTGATTTGTGGCGCACGTCACCCCAGCGATCAACTGCGCTCGCTGGGGACCCCGAGATGTGGGGCATCCGGCACCCGGCTGCCTACGCTTCTCAGAATCTCGACGGTACACTGTGAACGAAAGCCTTGTGGATTGTAGCCGCGATGCAACACAATAGCCTAGGTAGGGAGGAACAGATTGCAGAAGTACTTCTACATTGCGGTGGGCGGAGCGTTCGGCTCCATCGCCAGATATTGGGTTGGCTCGACGGTGGCCAGCCGGCTGGGAACAAAGTTCCCCTACGGGACCTTTGTCATCAACCTGACGGCGTGCGTGCTGATCGGCTTCTCGCTGACCTTTCTGGCCAAGCGGACCGGACTGAACCCAGCGTGGAGATTTCTGGTCCCCATCGGATTTATCGGCGCCTACAGCACCTTTTCGACGTATGAGTGGGAGACGCTGTCCACGCTGCGCAGCGGAGCATTCCTGGAGGCTTCGCTGTATGCCTTGGGCAGCTTGATTCTTGGACTGGTCGCCACATGGCTGGGCGTTGTGATCGCGGAGGCCATCTAATGAAGAAGCACCGTCCGCGCTGCATCCCATCGCAATCCGCACCTCTGAAGGAGGACGTATGCTGAACGCCGGTAAGGCAGTCAAGGTCTCCATCTACCTGAGCGAGGGATCGACGCACCACGGGGTGCCAACCTACTCCAGCATTCTCGACTTTCTCTTCTATCGCGGCGTCTCCGGCGCAACCGTCCTGAAGGGCATCGCCGGCTTTGGCGCGGACCACCACATGCACTCCGCCAGCATTGTCGAAATCTCCGACCACATGCCGCTCATCGTGGAGTTCATCGAATCGCGCGAGAAGGTTGACGAACTGCTCGGCAAGCTGGAAGATCTCGCCGGAAGCGGAATGATCGAGATGCAGGAAACGACGGTGGCAAAACCCGCGCAGGTCTCGGAGAAAGAGAAGAAGAAGTCCGCCCCGCTTGCCGCCCACCTCAAGATCGAGGGCAAAGCCAAGCTGATGCGCATCTACATCGGGGAAAGCGATCGCTGGAAGGACAAGCCGCTGCACAAGGCGCTGGTGGAAGCGATGCGCGCCAACGATATCGCAGGCGTAACGGTCTATCGCGGCATCCTCGGCTACGGAGCGCACCGCCGCGCGCATCCCGACAAGGCGCTCTCTCTCTCGCGCGATCCCTCGATCATGCTCTCGGTCGTCGACACGGAAGAAAAGCTGCAATCCTTTCTTCCGCTGGTGGAGCAGATGGTCGAGGAGGGCATGGTCGTTCTGTCGGACGTCGACATCATCAAGTACTCCCATCGCGCGCTGGATGCAGACCCACCGAAGTCTTCAACAGGCCCAGCAAGCGCCCAGGCATGAACGGAGAGAAGCCATGAAAGAACAATTTCAAGCGCGCATGGTACGCGTACATTTCGGCGAGAACGACAAGTGGCAAGGCAAGCCGTTGCATGAGGCGATCATAGCCAAGGCGCTGGAGCTTGGCCTGGCCGAAGCCATGGTCTACCGTGGCATCGAAGGCTTCGGACCGAGCACCAGAATCCATCACTCCAGCCACTGGACGTTCTCCAGCGATGCTCCCATCATGGTCAGCATCATCGACACAGAAGAACAGATCAATAAGCTGGTCCCGTATCTGGACGCAATGCTGGAGGATGGGCTGATCGCAATCTCCAGCGTCGATGTCATTCGATACTCACGGAGTCCTGCAAAGAGTCCCGAGAAGCAGTAGCACACACTTGAAGGGGCTTTATGACGGACCTTGTGCTGTGCGCCAGCCGCATCTTGCGCATCGCGGCCCGCAACGGTCCACGCAGTCAGGCGACAGTTGGCAAAACGGGACGTGTAACCTTATGGGATGACTGACGGGACAAGAGCTGCACCTGGCGCGATGACTGGTTCAGGAGCTGCTGCCGTGCTAAATGCTGGACCACGGACACACGAAAAAAGCGCCGCGCTGCTGCTCTGCGGAGTGCGCAAGGCCTTTGCGGATGTTGTAGCGGTCAATGGCCTCGATCTTGAGGTGGCGCGGGCTGAGTGCTTCGGGCTGCTGGGGCCGAATGGCGCGGGAAAGACAACGACCATTGAGATATGCGAGGGGCTGACCGCTCCCGATGAGGGGCGAGTGGAGTTGCTTGGACTGAAGTGGCGCAGCGGCGCAGGGGAACTGCGCCAACGCATCGGCGTGCAACTGCAGGAGACGCAGTTCCCGGAGAAGCTGACGGTGGAGGAGGTGCTGCGGCTCTTCCGGAGCTTTTTTCGGCGCGGGATTTCGGTGGAGGAATCGATCCAGTCGGCGCAACTGGAAGAGAAGCGCGGCTCACGCGTGGGAACGCTCTCCGGCGGACAGAAGCAGCGGCTGGCAATGGCCTGCGCGCTGGTGGGCGATCCTGAGCTACTCTTTTTGGATGAGCCGACCACGGGGCTCGATCCGCAGGCGCGGCGTCACCTGTGGGACCTGGTGGACCGGCTGAAGCAGGCGGGGCGCACCATCATCCTGACCACTCACTACATGGATGAGGCGGAGCGGCTCTGCAACCGTGTTGCAATCATGGACCACGGGCGGATTCTGGCGCTGGGAACTCCGCAACAACTGATTGCCTCCATCGGTGGAGAGCACATTGTGGAGTTCGTCATCACCGGCCACGAGAGTGGAGACGGCGTGGCGGATGTGGCCTTGTTGACCGCGATTCCAGGCGTTGAGTCGCACCGCTCGGACGCGGGGCTGCATCAGTTGTCGGTTCGCGAACTGCATACGGCGGTGCCGCGCATCTTTGCCGAGCTGACGCGCCAAGGGCTGCAGCTGAGCGAGTTTCGCACCCACTCGGCGACGCTGGAGGATGTCTTTGTCGGGCTGACGGGAAGGAACCTGCGCGATGAATAAAATCCAGCGGAGCAGCCTTTATCAACTCTCCATCATGCGTTTCCGGCTGACCCTGCGCGAGCCGGAGGCGATCTTCTGGGTTTTTATCTTTCCCATTCTGCTCGCTGTGGGACTGGGAATTGCCTTCCGCAATCGCCCTGCGGATGTGCTGCAGGTGGGTGCAACAACATCGCAGTTGACGCGGGCCCTGGCTGCGGATGAGGGGCTGACGGCGACGACGATGGACGAGCAAGCCGGCACGCGGGCGTTGGCGACGGGCAGCATTCTGCTGCTGGCCATCCAGCAGCCGGACGGCGTGGCCTACAAGGACGACGACAGCAATCCCGACGCGCGGACGGCCCATCTGCTGGCCGACCGCGCCATCCAGACGGCGGCAGGACGGCGCGACGCGATCCCCTCCCGGAATCGGCTGATCCATGAGCCGGGAGCGCGCTATATCGACTTTGTTGTGCCGGGGTTGCTGGGAATGAACCTGATGGGTTCGGCGATCTGGGGGATCGGCTTTTCGATTGTCGAGGCGAGGCAGAAAAAACTGCTCAAGCGCCTGGTGGCTTCGCCCATGCGGCGCTGGCAGTTTCTGGCGTCGTACCTGATCTCGCGGCTGGCGATGCTGATACTCGAGGTTGCGGCATTTCTGGGGTTTGCGCGACTGATGTTCGCAGTGCCGTTTCGCGGGTCGCTGTGGCAACTGGCATTGCTCTGTGTGCTGGCTTCGCTCTCGTTCTCCGCGCTGGGGCTGCTGGTCTCTTCGCGGGCTAGAACCATGGAGGCCGCGTCAGGACTGATGAATCTGGTCATGCTACCGATGTGGATCTTGTCCGGCGTCTTCTTCTCGGCGTCGCGATTCCCCGCGGCGATTCAGCCTATCGTGCGCGCGTTGCCTCTGACGGCGGCCATCGATGCCCTGCGCGGAAACATGCTTCAGGGGATGAACCTGGGACAAATGATGGCACCCATTGCAATCCTGCTCGCGTGGGTGGCCGTGCCGTTTGCCGTATCGCTGCGCATCTTCCGATGGAGATAGAAGCTTTGCGGTCACAGACACGACTGTAGAGTTCCATCGCCAGCCGATTGTCTACTTGTCTACGGAATTCGCGCGGCAAGTTTTACGGCTTGCGTTGCGGCTTCCTGCGCAGTGGGCAGGTTTGCATATCCGCCAAGATAGCGTCCCTTGCGAAAGATGCAGATTCCATCCAGATACTGCGCCTTGGCCTGGAATGCCTCGTCACCAACCTTTGCGTCGGTGGCTCCGTCGAAGCGCGCGCGCAGATCCTTCAGCACCGCGGCGGCGGATTCAGGCGATTCCTCCAGCACGATGAATGCCTGACCCTGCTTGTACTTCGCAACGTAGCCGCGCTTGAGCTGCTTCAGTCCCAGCACGCTCTCGGGAACCAGACCGGATGAGGTGAGGTCCTCTTGCGGGAACCAGGCCAACGCCTCCGGTGCGGTCTCGCGGCCCTCGATGCGATGCGCCATTTTGTCGACAAGGGCCTGTAGCTCGGCAGTGTGAATGACGTTGGGATCGGCGGCGTTTACTACGATCTCCACGTAATACTTGCCCTTGGCGAAGCTGGCGCTCTGTGGCTGCACCTGCCCGCCCATCCCGATTTTGGCGATGGGCAACCGGGGATCGCGGTTGGTGGCGAAGAGGCCGTACGCCGCGTCGGCATCGTTCATCTCGGAGACGTCGATGGTCAGCGTGTTGTCGCCCGACTTGCAGTTGAGCGACTTCATGCCCGCGAAGCCGTAGATCAGGTAGCCTTCCGCGCCGCCGTCCTTGTAGTCGTAGAGGTTGCCGGCGGTATACGAATGAACTGGCTCGGACTGCGTCCATCCGGGCGCGAGCTGGCAACTGAGATAGTCCTGCGCGCGCGCCACTCCTGCCGCAAGCAGGATGGGAACCAGCGCCAGATGCGCAACCCTCATGCAAACAACTCCTGTGCACGCGCCATCTGCTTCGACACATGCACGCCGTAGGGACACTTCACCGTACATTCGACGCAGTCGCCGCAGCGGACCGCGGTCTGCTCGCTGGTCAGCTCAAGGAACCTCTCCCGCCCTAGCGCGAACTGGCCGTAACCGTCGGCGTAGTTGAGGAAGCGCAAGACATCGGCGACCGGCAGCCCCTTCGCGCAGTCGCCGTCACACTTTCCGCACATGCGGCAGTATAGAGGGCGGATGCTCTCCAAGTGCGCAGCCAGAACCTTATGATCGTCCGCCGTGAGCGGGCTCGCCATGGCCTTCACGTTCTCATCCAACTGGTCCATGTCCGTCATGCTGGGAACGGTGGTCGCAACGCTGGGATGATTGGTGACCCACTTCAGCGCCGCCAGCAAGGCGCCCGGCTGGGTGAGCTTCTGGTTGCTGCGCGGGCCTCCAGCCATCACCTTCATCGCCACCACGCCCATGCCCGCCTTGGCCGCCGCGTCGATAGCCTGTTCCAGGTCCGGGTCCGAACTGAAGTTGAACTTCGACAGCACAACGTCGAAGACGCCCTTCTGCACCATCCAGGGAATCAGTTGCGGCTGGCCGCTGTGCGTGCTGATGCCGACAAATCGCGCCTTGCCCTGTTGCTTGGCGAGCTGCAGCGCTTCGATCATGTCGTCGTGAATCTCGTCCGGGCTGCTCTTGCCATGGATATACCAGATGTCGACAAAATCCGTCTTGAGCTCGCTCAGGCTGGTGTCGAGTTGTGCCAACATTCCCGCCTTGTCGCGCGCCTCCGTCTTGGTGGAGAGGACGACCTGCTTGCGCTTGCTGCCCAGGGCCGCGCCCACCATGCGCTCATTGTTGCCGTGCTGATAGCCGCGCGCCGTGTCGAAGTAGGTAATGCCAAGATCGGCCGCGCGCGTGATCACGCTGGCGTCCGAAGTGATCATGCATCCGAATCCCACTGTGGTCACCTTCAGCCCGGTCTTGCCGAGGGTCTTGTAACTGAGTTTGACGGGAGAAGCGGCACTCCCGGCGGAAGCGGCGTTGCCCGCCGGTGTTTGTGCGGAGAGATTCAACAGCCCCAGGCTGGAACCCGCACCGACGACAGGAAGAATCAACCCGGCTGAGAGGAAATCGCGGCGAGACGTTTTTGACTTCATAAAAGAACCCCCCATTGCTACTCGAGTTTATATAACGCGTATTCACAGCACACGGGATGTGATCTGTATCACGGATTCACAGGAGAATCCCCGGCGGGTTCGACCCAGGGCTAAAGCCCTTTGATTCTATGAGGCTTATTCAGGGGGCTGAAGCCCCCTGCTCCCTCCGGAAGGGCAAGGGCAGGCGCGGAAGGTTCAACTGCACCTGGAGTGTGAGGGGAGTATGAGGGGGTGAGAGGATAGAAGGGTAGAGATTCCGAGCAGGGGGGAGAAGGTACGCATGAAGCAGTTTGTCGCTGTGGTCTTTGGATTGGGATTGCTGGGCAACGCACTGCTGTTTGTGCCGCAGGTGCTGGCGCTGTGGCGCAAGAAGACCAGCGAGGGGGTGTCGCTGCTCACCTTCGGCGGGTTCAGCGTGCTACAGGGGATCGGGATTGTGCATGGATGCTACCAGCACGATCGCTCCCTGATTCTGGGAATGGCGGCGAGCCTGATTACATGCGGCACCGTCACAGCGCTGACGATCTTCTATCGCATGAGGCGGAGTTGAGCTTGCTTAGGCGAAACAGACGTCGTCGCATGGATCGAGAATCTGCTGCTCGGCGACGCGCGGCCCGTCGCAACCACTCAGCAGTTGCGAGATGACGTCCTCGGCGCTGTACTCGGTGCGGCCCGGCCCGAGAAAGCGCGCGATGGTGACGAGGTCGTCGCCCGCTGTAATCAGGCCATACTCCTCGCGCTTGCCGTTGCGCACCTGCTGGTAGCCGATGTTGGCCAGCAGCCCATTGCAGACGCACTTTCTGCCCACGGTATCTTCCAGCTTGCCGCCCTTGGAGACAAAGAGGCTGACCGGCTCGGAGGCGCAACGGTAGCCAATGCCGCCATCCTCAGTTCGATACGGTTCCCTCAGGAAGCCCAGATCGCAGATGCGCGGCCTTGCGGCGACGACCTCAGCCTCTGAACAGGTGCCTTCCAACAGCGCAACCTTGAACGGGAATCCCGTCGGCGATGCCAGCGGATCGGTGAATACGCGCGCGTGGCCGGCGATGGCCTTGGCCATCAGCGCGGTCTTGTAGCTCTCGCGCAGTCCGCTCTCGTTGGTGAACTCGAACGCCGTGCCAACCTGCACGCCCGCTGCGCCTTGCGCCAGCGCCTCGCGCAGCATCTCCGGGTTGCCATAGCCTCCAGCCAGCCAGAAGGGGACGCCCAGTTCGCGCAGCTTGGCGATGTCGATGGTGTCCCGCTCGCCGTAGACCGGTTCGCCGATCTCGGAGAAGACCGGCTTGCCGCGCGGCGGAGCGTTGTGCCCGCCGGCCGTGCGCGTCTCGATCACCAACCCGTCCACGCGCCCGTTCGCCTTTTTGAGCATGGTGGTGGCCAGCGTGTTGGAGCTGACGATGGGCAGGAACCTGGGCCGCGTCAGCGGGCCAAGCTCGCACTCCATGAACTCGCGCGGATCGAAGTGCATGGTGACGTCGTCGCCCTCCAGCGAGCCATGAACATGGATTGCGTACTCCGCAGGCTCGTGGTTGACGTAGCGGTCCAGCACGCCGGGAATCTTCAGCGGAATCCCCGCGCCCATGACGACGTACCCAACGCCGGCCAGCATCGCCCCGTAGATGCACGGCAGATGCGCGGTCTGAATCTTCTCCAGATAGTTGATGCCCACCGGATTCGTGTGGTCTTGGCGAGCCAGATACACCTCGACGAAGTTGGCCACGATGCACAGCTCAGACAGCTCGCGAGGAATGTCTTTCTCCAGCGGCGGGATCGCGCAGTACGGGGTGCGTTCGGCCTTGCCCCCGGCGATAAAGTACTTCTGCCAGACGCGCTCCGCCATCGCAGGGAAGGGAAACGCATCCAGTCCGCGCCGCATGTGGCCGCCCGGATCGCCATCCTGCAACCGCCGCGCGAGGATCGGGTCCAGCGCCGTTCCCGAGACCAGTCCAAGCTGTCCGAGACGCGAGACAGCCTGCGCCAGCCGCCAATTCGATACGCCCGCGCCCATTCCACCTTGGATAATGACCGGGTTGCTCGTCGAAGGATCGCTCGTTGCCGGTTCACTCATATTAAAAATTATTTCATCCGTACAGACGCTCAATCGTATTAGTTTTGTAACTCCTCATCGCGCTGCCAAGCCTGATTCCAGTGGGTGAAAGGCTGCAAGGAACACTTTAAGCCACCCGCAAGTTCAATGGGATGTTCGCTGCAGCAGAGCGCCCGCAAGGCGATTTGCCCGATAATGTCGATAGGCTTCAATAACTTGATACCGGATGCCCATGTGGGCGCGCGGAATGATTGTGCAGGGGAATCATGATTCGAAGCGGGATGGCACGATGACAAAGACGGTGATCGTTGGTGGCGGCATCAGTGGGCTGGCCACTGCGTTCACCTTGCAGGAGTGCGGGCGGACGGACTACACGCTGATCGAAGGCTCGCCGCGCTGGGGCGGGAAGATCACGTCCGTCCACGAGAACGGATTCACCATCGAAGGCGGGCCCGACTCGTTCATCACGCAGAAGACGGCGGCCATCGAGCTGTGCAAGCGGCTCGGGCTGGAGGACCAACTGTCCGGCTCCAACAGCGGGAAGAACGCGGCGACATATATATGGAGCGGCGGCCGGCTGCACCGGATGCCCGAGGGCATGATGCTGATGGCCCCGACCATGGTGCTTCCGTTCCTGCGCTCGCGGCTGATCTCGTGGCCGGGAAAGATGCGCGCGGGGTTGGAGGTTTTTATTCCCCGCGCGCGCGGTGATGGGGACGAGAGCCTGGCCGGCTTTGTGCGCCGGCGGCTGGGCAACGAGTTGCTGGACAAGATTGCCGGGCCGCTGATGGGAGGCATCTATGCGGCGGACCCGGAGCGGATGAGCCTGAAGAGCACCTTCCCGATGTTTCTGGAGATGGAGAAGAAGCATGGCAGCCTACTGCGCGGAATGATGAAGCGGGCGAAGCGGCCTGTAAAGCCCGAAGCGGAGCCGCGCGCGGCGCACGGTGCAAAGAGGCCGTCGATGTTTATGTCGCTGCGCGGAGGGCTGCAGCAGCTCTCCGATGCGTTGGTGGCGCGGTTGCCGGGAACGAACCTGCGAACTGGCTGTCGCGCGCTCGCGGTCAGCCACTATGCCGAGCGGTACAGGATCGATCTGAGCGATGGGTCGTGCCTTCTGGCGGACGATGTTGTTTTTGCGACTCCATCGTTTGTGACGGCCGATCTGGTGGAGCAACTCGATCCCGCGCTGGCGGAGCGGTTGCGCTCGATCCGCTATGTCTCCACCGCGACGGTCTCGCTTGGCTTCCGGCGCAGCGAGGTCGCGCACCCGTTGCAGGGAGCGGGTTTCATCGTGCCGCCCAGCGAGGGGCGAAGGATTACGGCGTGCTCTTGGTCGTCGGCGAAGTTCAACCATCGCGCACCGGAGGACTGCGTTCTGCTGCGCGTCTTCATCGGCGGCGCGCTGGCGGAAGATCTCGCAGAGCAGGATGAGGCTGCGCTGGTGCAACTGGCCCGCGAAGAGTTGCAGGTGATTCTTGGAATCGCCGCGACCCCGGTGCTGGCCAGGGCCTATCGCTGGTCGAAGGCCAATCCGCAGTACGACCTCGGACATGAAGAGCGAGTCGCGGAGATCGAGCGGTCGCTTGCGAACCTTCCCGGTCTGCATCTGGCTGGCGCTGCCTACCATGGGCCGGGCATTCCAGACTGCATCCAGAGCGGGATCAAGGTTGCAGAGGCAATCGCCGCGAGACATGTGCGAGGCGAAAGCAGTTGTCGAAGCGATGCGTCGTCCGTTTGCATCGAATCCTAGGAGAATTAGCGAATGCCATCCAACGAAATTGAAGCGAATACAAAGTCCACCGCGAATGACTCCATCGCACACGCACATGCTCACCCACACGCGCACAGTGCCGCGGCGCACGACTACTCGCGGAACCCGATGAATATCTACTGGGAGATGACGCAGGCGTGCGGACTGGCCTGTCGCCACTGCCGCGCGGAGGCGATCTCCACGCCGCATCCCGACGAGTTGACGCACGCCGAGAGCATGGACCTGCTGCAACAGATTGCGAGCTTCGGCGATCCGCTGCCGCACCTGATCCTGACCGGCGGCGATCCGCTGAGACGTGCCGATCTGTATGAGCTGATCGACGAGGCGCACCGGTTGGGGCTGACGATTTCCGTCACGCCCAGTGCGACCGGCGACCTGACCTACGACGTGCTGGCCAAGCTGAAGGCGCACGGAGTCGAGAGCCTTGGGCTAAGCCTCGACGGCTCGACCGCGGCGCTGCATGAGGCCGTGCGCGGCGTTGAGGGCTGCTTCGACTGGACGATCCAAGCGGCGAAAAACGCGGCGAAACTAGGAATTCCGATTCAGGTCAATACCCTTGTTGCGCAAGAGACAGAGGACGATCTGCCGGCGATCTACGAACTGCTGAAGAGCGTCACGGTGATGCGCTGGAGCCTCTTTTTCCTGATCGCGGTGGGCCGGGGCAAGCTGCTGAAGCCGGTCTCGCCCCAGCGCGGCGAAGAGATCATGAGCTGGGCCTTCGATCTGACGCAGGTTTCACCGTTTGTGGTGGCGACCACCGAGGCGCCGTCGTATCGCCGCGTTGCCCTGGAGCAGATGCGCGAGAAGGGATGGACGCGCGCGCAGATCGCGCAGACGCCGGTGTATCGCGGCTTCGAGATCCGCGATGGACACGGGATCGTGTTCGTTTCCAATACGGGCGAGATCTGTCCGGCGGGATTTCTGCCTCTGGTCACCGGCAATGTGCGCGCGAACAAGCTGGCGGACGTCTACCGCAACTCGCCGGTCTTCCGCGAGCTGCACACGCCGAGCCACTTCAAGGGCAAGTGTGGCGTCTGCGAGTATCGCACGCTGTGCGGTGGATCGCGGGCGCGCGCGTTTGCGTATACCGGCGATCCGCTGGAGAGCGATCCGTTCTGCGCGTACGAGCCGAAGGCTGAGGCTGCCTCTGCATCCCACTCATCGCGATAAAACCGCGATGAATGGGGCACACATTTCATAGGCCGATCAGGCGAGGGTGAGGCCGATGCGGCGGGCGGGCGAGGGTCACAAAAAAACGCTGGAGGACTGAATGAAGCTCCTCCAGCGTGCGCTAAGTTGGATGGTGCGTTGGTGCAAAAACAAGCAAAAGCGAGAGCAAAAGCAAAAGCGAAATACGGAGATTCTGGCTTCGCCAGAATGACGATCTGTGTGGCTACGTCAGAATGACGATCTGTGTGGCTACGTCAGAATGACGATCTGTGTGGCTACGTCAGACTGACGACCTGTGCGAGCTTTGCCAGACTGACGACCTGTGTGAGCTTTGCCAGAATGACGATCTGTGTGAGCTTCGCCAGAATGACGACTTCTATTCGCTATGCCACTTCGCGGCGGTCGCGGGCGGCCGCGCGGCGGTTGAGGTTGACGCTGACGATCTTGGAGACTCCGGGCTCCTGCATGGTGACTCCGTAGATGAGGTCTGCCATCTGCATGGTGCGCTTGGAGTGGGTGATGACGACGAACTGAGTGCCGGAGGACATCTCGGCGATCATGTCGGCGAAGCGACCGACGTTGGACTCGTCGAGCGGTGCGTCGACCTCGTCGAGGACGCAGAAGGGCGCGGGCTGGAACTGGAAGATTCCGACCAGGAGCGCGAGCGCGGTGAGGGCCTTCTCGCCGCCGGAGAGGAGCAGGATGTTCTGCAATTTTTTGCCCGGGGGCGAGGCGACGATGTCGATGCCGGAGTCGGCGGAGTTCTCCTCGTCGGTGAGGCGCATGAAGGCCTGGCCTCCGCCGAAGAGCTTGGCGAAGGTTGCGCCGAAGTTGCGGTTGATGACCTCGAAGGCGGCGTCGAACTTGACGCGGGAGACCTCGTCGATCTCCTTGATGGAGGCCTGGGTGTTGTCGATGGATTCGAGCAGGTCGCGGCGCTGGGTTTCGAGGAAGCCGTGGCGTGCGGCGGTCTCGTGGTACTCCTCGAGGGCCATCATGTTGACGGGGCCCATGGCTTCGAGGCGCTGCTTGAGGGCTCGGGCTTCCTCCTCGGCGGCGGCGAGGGCTTCGCCCTCGATGCGGAGGATGGCGTCGTCGGCGCGCAGGAGGGCGCCCTCGATGGCGAGGTCGTTGAGGCAGGTTGCGTCGATGTGCTCAATGTCGGAGGCGAGCTTGGCGGCACGCGCGGTGAGGTTGGCCCGCTGCTCGCGCAACTCTTCGGTCTGGTGGCGCAGGGTGCGGAGTTTGGCGTCGAGTTCACTCATGCGCGCGCGCAGTTCAGCGGCCTCGGCGGTGAGGCGCGCTCCCTCGGCCAGTGCTGCGGCGCGCGTCTCGGCGAGGGAGGCGTGCTGCGCGGCAAGTTCGGTGGTCTCCTGCTCGCGGCGGACTTTTTCCGCTCCGGCGGACTGGAGCTGCTGCTCGATCTGACTGATGCGCGCGGAGTGCGCGTCGGCCATGCGGCGCGTCTGCTCGAAGGTGGCGGCGGCGTTGCGGCGGCGCTCCTCGAGTCCGGCGAGCGCAGCGGCGGCTTCGGCGGCGGACTGCTGCAAGGCTTCGCGCTGCTGGCGGAGGCTGTCGAGCTGCTGCTGTAGTTCGGCGAGTTGCGAGTCGAGCGTGGCGCGCTGGCTCTCGAATGCGGCGGCCTCCTGCTGCAGACGGGCGATTGCGTCCTGCCGCTGCGCGCGCGCCTCGCGGTTGCGGTCTGCTGCCTGCGCCCACTCCTCGATGCGGCGCTCGATGCGCGCGGTCTCCTGCTCCATCTGGCGGAGGGCTGCGCCGGAGTTGGCGGATTCGCGCTCGGCGTCGCGGCACTGCTGGGTCTTGGCGTCGAGCGCGGCGGTGAGTTCGCGGGCCTCGCGCTCGAGGTTCGCCGCTTCCTTCTCTGCCTGCGCGAGTTCAACTTCGGTGGCGTCGAGCTTGCGCTCGACTTCGCTGAGTTCGCGCTTGAGGGCGAGCGGCCCCTGCACGCGGACATGGCCTCCGGTGACGGTGGAGTTGTGGAAGGCCTCGCCGGTGGGGCTGAGGAAGAAGCCGCGCGGATGCTGCTCCGCCAACCTGCGCGCGGAGGCGGCATCGGGCGCGAGGAATCCATCGCCCAGCCTGGGCAGCAGCTCTTCCAGCGATGTGCCGAAGCCGTTGAGTACGCGCACGCAGTCCTTCAATGCGACGACGCCCTCGGGCACCGGCAGGCTGTTGGCGATCTTCTGTTGCAGGCTGGCTGGATTCTCGCCGTGGACGAGGAATGTGGCGCGGCCGGCGACGTCGGAGGCGAGCAAGCGCACGCCGGCGTCTGCCGCGTCCCAACTGTTGACGACGACGTAGTTCAGCTCATCGCGCAGGAACTCATCGACGATGCCCTCGTACTGGCCGTCGACTTCGAGGAAGTCGGCGAGGGTTCCCAGGGGTGAGAGGCCGGTGGTTGCGGGGCCGGCGGAGTTGGCCTTGAAGATGTTCTTCACCGTGTCGGTGGAGTAGCTGTGCTCGCGGATCAAGCCCTCGAGCGAGGTGCGACGGCCTTCCAGCGCGGCACGCTCGGAGCGCAACTGGTCGCCACGACGACGGGCGGTGGACTCGGCGGCGCGGGCCGCGTCGATGCTGCGCTGCAACTGGGCGATCTCGGCTTCGAGGCTCTTGAGGCGCTCGGTGACATTGCCGAATGTGGCGGCGACCTGGGTGCGCTCGAAGCCCAGCTCGGCCAGTTCGCGGCGCGCTCCGGTGGACTCGGCGACCAGGCGCTCGGACTCGCGGTCGAGACCGGCGAGGGCGACTTCGGCCTGCGCCTGCTGGTTGCGGCTCTGGCTGGCGCGCTCCAGCAATTGGAGGCCCGTGCGGCGGTTCTGCTCGGCCTGCTGCTCGCTGGCCGCGACGGCGCGGACGGCCTGCTGCGCGCGCTGCTGCTGGGACTCGGCGGCCTCGCGCGAAACCGTCGCCTCGGCCGTGGCGTTCTCCAGGAAGCTGTGCTGCGATTCCAGTTCGCCGGAGAGGACGCGAAGCTGCTCACGCGCCTGGTCGAGGTCGTCGCCGCCGGACGTGATGCGCACGGTGAGTTCGGCGACGCGGTCGGTGTTGGCGGCCATGCGGGCGGTGACGCGCTCCAGCTCGACGGCGGAGTGGTTGGCCTGCGCACCGGCCTCGCGAATCTGCTGGTCGAATTGATAGCCCCGCTCGATCCCGGCGGTGTGCTCGGCGTCCATTGCGTCGACCGAGGCTGATTGCTCGGCGATCTGGGCGGCGAGGACGGCGATCTGGGCGGCGACCCCGGACTGCTCGGCGTCGAGCTGGAACATGCGGCTGGCGAGGACGACGCGAAGCCGCGCGCGCAGGTCGTCGCGCAGCAGGCCGTAGCGCTCGGCCTTGGAGGCCTGGCGCTTGAGCGAGTTCATCTGGTGCGTGACCTCCTCGAAGATGTCGTTGACGCGGGCGAGGTTGACCTTGGCGGACTCGAGGCGCAGCTCGGCGAGGCGCTTCTTGGTCTTGAAGCGGGTGATTCCAGCGGCTTCTTCGAGGATGGCGCGGCGGTCCATGGGTTTCGAGCTGAGGATCTGGCCGATGCGCTCCTGGCTGATGATGGCGTAGGTCTCGCCGCCCAGGCCGGTTCCCATGAAGATGTCCTGAATGTCTCGCAGGCGGCAGATTTTGCCGTTGAGCAGGTACTCTGAGTCGCCGGAGCGGAAGAGGCGGCGGGTGATGGTGACCTCACCGGCGCGGACCGGGGAGCGGCCAAAGCGGCGGCGGCGGACCTTGAGGACTACTCCGGGAGCTTCGGGACCAGGGGCGGCGTCTTTCGCGGCCTCGGAGGGCGCGGGCTCGTCGTCTGTCGCGCTCTCGTCGAGCTGGTCGCGGTCCAGTTGCCCGGCGTCCACCACGCTACCGTCGATGCCGATGACGACTCCGGGCTGCGCATCGCGGACGGCCTCTTCGGTCTCCAAGGCCTTCTGCTGGCGGAGTTGGGATTCGTCCCAGTCGCCGGGCATCTCGAGCGTCCGGGCCTGATCCTGACTGCGTTCGCTGGAGCCATCGCTCGACCAGTCGCTGCCGTCTTCGCCGGGCAGGTCTGCGTCGTCGTATACCTCGGGATCGACCAGGGTGAGCGAGACTTCGGCCATTCCTGTGGGCTTGCGCTCGCGGGTGCCGGCGAAGATGACGTCCTCCATGCGGACGCCGCGCAGGCTCTTGGCGGACTGCTCGCCCAGCACCCACATGATGGCGTCGGAGATGTTCGACTTGCCGCAGCCATTGGGGCCGACCACGGCGGCGATGCCGTCTCCCGAGAGATGGATCTCCGTGCGGTCGCAGAACGACTTGAAGCCGAGCATCTGGACCTTTTTGAGCTTGAGCAAACCACACCTCCGGGAACCACGGCGAGACTCATCGAAGGGCCGGCGCACACCAACAGCTTCACGCCGTACCGTACGGATTGGATGAGCCGCACAGCTTCCAATTTAGCTGGTCGCGGAGGCGGCATCAACAATACAAACTCTACATCTTGTGGATAAGGAGGTTGGAACCCCACAAATGGGCCGGGTTGGCTGGAGTGGGTACTGGTTACCCCCGAATCTGGGCACATGGTTCTATTCCTTGATGGCGGCGAGGTGGAGTTCGAGGGCGTCGAGGGTGGGGTTGAGGTGGGCGAAGCTGCGCGGGCGGCAGAGGGCGAAGGCGCGGGCCTGGCTGAGGATGCGGCCGCAGAGCAGGAAGTTGCCGGTCTGGCGGCCGGTGGGCTTCATCAGGTAGTCGTAGTGGGTGAACTCCATCAGGCGAGTGACGGCGTGGACGCCCTCGACCGGGGTAATGCCCGGCTGCTGCCTTTCCACTTCCGCCCATTCGAGGAAGAGAACCTGGCGCAGAGGCAGGCGCAGAGGAAGCCCGGTGGGCTGGGGGACTTGAATGCGGACCTTGTCGTCGCGGCTGAAGACGCGGGGGAGCGATTCGTGCGAGCCGCCGAGGTGATCGAGCGCGCTGCGCCAGAGCTTCAGCGCGGGGGCAACGGGGATGACCAGAACATCTTCGCGGATGGGTTGCTGTACTGGGCTTTGAACAAAATGCGGGGATTCTTCGCTACGCTCAGAATGACAACTCTTCACTTCGTTACAATTCTTCACTTCGTTATAATTCTTCACTTCGTTACAATTCTTCACTTCTTTATGGTTGGGGTGGGAGTCGAGCAGGCAGATGTCGTCGGCGATGATGGTGTATCCGCGCTGCGCCAGGCCGGCGGCGAGGGTGGACTTGCCCGCGCCGGAGTTTCCCAGAAAGGCAACGACGCCTGTGCCCACGCGCACCGCGCTGGCGTGCAGGGAGTACATTCCGGCCTGATGGCAGAGGGAGGAGAAGATGGGCGAGAGCAGGTAGGCGCGAATGTCCGCGGGATGCGCTCCGGGGGCAGGTTCGACCAGGATCTCGCGACCGTGGCGGACGAGGAAGTTGGCGATCGCGGGCACGCGCAGGAGATACTCCTGGCGCGAGGCCCACCAGCGGCTCTCGTTGGCGACGACGTTGGCAATGCGCTGGGGCACGGCGGCGAGGCGGATGGAGACAGTGGCGGGGCCAGCGACGGCGGGGCTGGTGTCGGCGGAGCCATCGGCGGCGGGCAGCGGCTCAAGCTCCGGGAGGGGAATCTCCGAGGCCAGCAGGAATGGGCCGAGGCGATAGTACATAACGCCGGAGGACATGGGTGCATCATATCAATCCAGCGAGCCGGAAGAGGGAGTAAAGTCCTGGTGAGTGCGTGGGCCGAACCGGTGAAAGGAAACTATCTTTGCTGGGATGTGTTTGAAATAGTGTGACTTTTGTACTGCTTTGACAGGTCCGGCGGATGAAAGTGTCATTGACCTGCCCATGCGAGTTCAATAGCATTAACATTCAGGGTTATCTGGAGTTCTTCCCGCATCGGATTTGAGTTTTATCGAGGGCCCCACGAAAGCAAGAATGGCAGTTTCAATTGAACGTCTTCTCTTCTCTCAGGCTGAAATGAAAAAAAAGCTGTGGACTGCGCCGGTACTTCATACGATTCCGATCCGGGCCGCGCTTGGGTCTAAGAAGGGATCGAAGAGCGACAAGTACGGATCGCTCTCCCGTCACTAGGACCGCGGATAATGAGTCCGGGGCATGGCGGAAGGGGCGTGGCGGAAGATGCCGCGCGAGAGCAGAGAGTAAAGTTGTGGCAGAGTGTGTGGTGAGGCCGCTGAGAGTTTCGCTGCGGTACGGATTCACGCTTCGACCTGCTTCGCAGAGGAGTATCGATGGCAATTCCAGTTGAACGCGCGACCTCGTCTCCGTGTAAGGCGAAGAGGAAGTCCTGGACGACGCCAAGGATCGAAGCGCTGAAGATCAATGCCGCCGAGGGGGCGCATAAGGGCACCAACACCGACAAGCACGGATCGGCGTCGGGTACCAGGGCCTAGAACGTGCCGGATGGCCCCACAAGGACATCCTGAGAGCGGTTGCCTGCGCGGAGGCACAACTCGCTGTACCATTCTTCTTGCTTCAATACCATCCTTCGATCCAGGTGCTGCTTGAGCGCAATCTGCGGATACTGGCTGCTGCACGGAGATGCGCACGCGCGATCGGTGTGCGAGCGCATGTTGCAGTCGCTGGCTGCCCACGGGCCGGCCGGCTCTAACCTGATTGCCAGCGACAGAATGCCCGGCGCATCGGACTGGGTTGCCGTGGGCCACCGGCTGCTGAAGATTACCGCGGAAGATGCGCTGGAGGCGCAGCCTCTGACGGTTCCGCTGGCTGCGAATTCACTCTCAACTCAAGAGACAGAACCAACCTGCGATGCGACGATATGGCTGGTGGCGGACGCGCGCATCGACAACCGCGTCGAGCTTGCGGCGGAGTTTGGGATTGCGGCGGATGAGGCGGCTGGGATGGCGGACTCGGCGTTCGTTCTGCGGGCGTGGCAGCGCTGGGGGCAGGAGTGCGTAGAGCATCTGGTGGGGTCGTTTGCCTTCGCGGTGTGGGACGCGCGCGCGGAGCGGTTCTTCCTGGCGCGCGACCACGCAGGCGACCGCCCGCTCTACTATCGCAAGACGGCGGAGAGCTTTATTTTTGCAACGACGGCGCGGGCGATCCGCGCGTGTCCCGGGGTATCGAGCGAGTTGGACGAACGGCAGCTGGCGCGCGACCTGATCGGGCTGCCGCCGGAGTTCTCCCGGACGCGCTTCCTCGACGTGCAGGCGCTGGCACCGGGACACTGCCTGGTGGTGGGGCGCGATGGGGCCAGTCAACGCCGCTATTGGCGGATCGACCGGCTTCGTCCGGTGCGCTTTGCGCGCGACGAGGAGTACATCGAGGCGTTTCTGGAGATCTTCGACGAGGCAGTGCGCTGCCGGCTGCGCACCACCGGCGGCATCGCCACGGAGCTGAGCGCGGGGCTGGACAGCGGCGCGGTCGCAGCCACGGCGGCGCGGCTGCTGGCGGATAGCGGGACTGAGATTTCGGCCTACACGGCGGTCCCGTGCGCCGAGTTCTCCGGGATTGTGCCGCCGGGACTTATCGGCGATGAAGGGCCGTATGCGGCTGAGGTGGCCGCGCTCTATCCCAACATGCGGCAGATCCGGGTGGACGCGAGCGGGTCGGACATGCTGCGCGAACTGGCGCGCATCTTTCCCCTGCTCGACCTGCCACACGCCGCCGCGCTGAACAATGTGTGGGGCAATAGAATCCTGGACCGCGCCGCCGCCAGCGGAGCGAAGGTGATGCTGAACGGAGCGCTGGGCAACTTTGCCTACAGCTACACGGGCGGAGACGTTCTGCACGAGAGATTCCGCAGCGGGCGCTGGCTGGCCACACTCCGCCAGGCGTGGCGGCTGCGGCGGATGGGAATCTCGTCGGGGCGCAACGCTGCTTCGCTGACGGTCTTCGGCGTGCTGCCATGGTGGTTGCGCAGGCGGGTCGATCCGCTGATCCGCGCGGCGGAGATTGGTTGGAGCGCGATCCGCGCGGATCGCGCGCGCGAACTGGATGCGGTGGACCAGTTCCGCCGATTCCTGTTCACCCACGCGAGCGCGCTGCCGCGCCTGATGGCAACGGACTTCCAGCAGAACCAGTACGGCGACTACAACGCAGCGACCGGCGCGGGCTGGGGCATCGAGGCGCGCGATCCCACGGCGGACAAGCGGGTCTTCGAGTTCTGCGCGGCGATTCCGCCGGAACAGTTTGTAGCGGGCGGAATGGGGCGGTCGCTGGCGCGGCGCGCGATGCGCGGCAGGCTGCCCGAGGCGACGCTCACCCGCACGGAAAAGGGCACGCAGGCCGCCGACTGGTACGAGAGCCTGAGCAGGATTCACGGCGAACTGGACGCGGAGCTTGCGCTAGAGCAGGAGAGCCCCGGCGCGCGGCGGCTGATCGATCTGGATTGGCTGCGCGGGGCGCTGGAGGAGTGGCCGCGGACGGCGCAGGAGGCGGCGTTGAAGGATGGGATCTACGATTCGGCGATACCGCGCGGGATTGCGGTGGGCTACTTCATACGCAGGATTGAGGAAGAGGCGAACGTGTAGTGAGGGAGCGGCTTATGCTCGGCCGGCGAACTCGCGGGTCTCGGTGGAGACCTTTACTTTTTCGCCCTCTTTGATGAAGAGGGGAACGCGGATTTCGAGGCCGGTCTGGAGGCGGGCGGACTTGGTGACGCTGCCGCTGGACGTGTCTCCGCGCACGGCGGGTTCGGTGTGGACGATCTCCAGCTCGACGAATATGGGCAACTGCAGGCCGATGGGGTTGCCGTTGTACTTGTGCAACTGGACCAGGAGGCCATCGGTGAGGAAGTCCATCGCCGTGCCCAGCATCTGGCCGGTCAGGTTGAGGGTCTCGAAGCTCTCCTGATCGAGGAAGTAGGAGCCGTCGTTGTCGCTGTAGAGGTAGGTGGCGGGGACCAGGACGAGGTCGGGCTCCTTGAACTTGTCGCTGGCCTTGAAGGTCTTGTCGAAGACGGCGCCGGTGAGCAGGTTGCGCATCTTGAGGCGAACCAGCGTCTGGCCGCCGCGCGCGGTGGGCGTGTTCACCTCGGCATCCAGGCAAGTGTAGGGAGTGCTTTCAAACTCGAAGAGCGCCTTGCGCTTGACGTCGATTGCATCGATCAGTGCGGCCATAAACTACTCTGTACTCCTCGTTCTTTCGATCCACATTGAGGGCAGGCCGAAGTTGGAACCGTTCCTGGTCCCTGGGTCTTCTCAAGTATAAAGGGTATGACTGACCGGAGGAGAGATGGGCGGGACCGTTCGGTGCAGGATTTATCGGCGCAGCCCGGCGGAATGGCTGCTGGCGGCAGAGGCGCTGCTGCTGCTGGCGTTCTTTCGCGTCTGCCTGGTGGTGGTTCCGGTACACAGAATCGTACTGACGATCGCGCGCGGGCCCGCGGTGGACAGGATCGACGACGAGGCGGATTCTGAGGTTGCGGCACGAGAGCGCGGGGCAGCAACGGACGAGATGCGGGAGAAGAACACCGCGGAGTGCGCGGCTGCCGAGATTGCGCGGCGTGTGCGCTGGGCGGTGGAGGCGGTTGCGCGCCACTCGCCCGCCGCGTTTGTCTGTTTTCCGCAGACGCTGGCGGGCTACACCATGCTGCGCCGGCGCGGGGTGGCGAGCACGATGGTCTACGGCGTGGCGCGGGCGGGAGACGGGAAATTGATCGCGCACACGTGGCTGGTTGTGGGCGACAGGGTGGTGCTGGGCAGCGAGGTCGCAGGGGAGTTTACGGCTGTTGAGCGCTGGGAATGAGATCAACAACTGTTTTGAGTTTTGAGCTATGAGCTATGGGCTATGAGCTGTGGGCTGGAACCGTTGGCGGGGCGGCGATCAGGCGGATTTGGCCTGCTGGAGGAGGTCTCCGGCGTGGGCGGCGGCCTCGGCCAGGGCGCGGTGGTGGATGGTGAAGAGCGCGAGTTCCAGGCGGTCGCTGACGCCGGTCTTGTCGTAGATGCTGCGCAGGTAGTTCTTGACGACCTGCTCCTTGGTGTTGAGCTGGGTGGCGATGAGCTTGTTCTTGCATCCCTGGACGATGAGGGCGACGATCTGGATCTCCTTGGGGGTGAGGCGGTCGCGGACGCGGGCACCGACCGAGTCCTGGGCCAGGATGGAGGTGACGTTGGAGTGCTGGAAGGAGTGCTGTCCCGTGGCGACGCGGCGGATGCAGTCCAGCAGGCCGGGGCCGGGAACATTGCGATAGAGCACTCCATCGAGTGCGCGGGCGAGGTCGTCTGAGACCTCCGAGCCGTTTTCGGCGATGTAGATGGCGCGGATGCCGGCCGCGCGGGCGTGGGCGACGACGGCGTTGGCGTCCAGTTGCATGCTGGAGGAGAAGAGAAGGATGGCGCCTCGCCAGGTATCGATGGCGTTGGAGAGGCGGGAGATGTCTTCACATTGGGCCACGATGCGCATGTCTTCTTCCAGGGCGATGACGCGGGCCGCGCCTGCGCGGAAGATCGCCTGGTTGTCGGCAAGGATGATTCGGTTCATCGCGTGCGCCTCCTGAGTCAGCTATCTGCTGCCAAACCTTTCATCGGCGATATCAGACGGCGGGAGGGAGATGTCTACATATCGTACAGAGGCCGGATTCCGGTCCGGGCCCCAAACGGATTCAAGGCTAGAGCATAACTCAATCTCAAGGGGAGTGTTGCAGGTTGTGCGAGGCGGATTTTTCTGGACTGCTCCGGGCCGTGGAGAATCGAGTGGAAGCCGATCTGCTCGACGTTCGTCACCGGCCTGCTCAACCAGCGGATGCGCGTCCCCGCGTTGCGGTTGCCAATCGGCTTTGACGGCAGCCCATGGATTCCTGACCGAAACTAATTATTCCGCTGCATCGTCTTCTTATCTATATCTCTCTGACGCACGAACCCGGCCGGCACTTTGACAGGCACAATGCAGGTCTGTGCAGTGAGCTTTCCCCCTTGCAGTGAGCGTTGTCCCTCTCTCGCAGTGAGGTCTTCATCCCAGGAGCAGCGAATGGTCCTTCGGTCCGGCATACGATTCAGACTTCCCGCCAAATTTATACTCACAGCCCTTGTTCCCATACTGGCATTTGCTCCGCTGGCCGCGCTGTCTCTATACGCGACGAATCTCGCCGCGCAGATGCAGCGCGACAACAAGCCGTCCGAGACGGGGGAGATGCCGCCGAAGAGCTGGATCGACAAGGACACTGGGCACCGCGTGTGGCGCGTATCGGATGAGCCCAACTCCGGCGCGTTCTACTTCAACGTGAATGCGTTCACGCCGGACCACAAGCAGATGGTGTACAACTCGCCGGACGGCATTCGCGTGCTCGACCTGGCGACGATGACGACCCGGATGGTGGTGCCGAACCCGGTTGCGCCTGCTCCCGCGGCAACTGCAGATGCCACGGATGCAGCGGCGGGCGGCCAGGCAGGGCAGGGCGCGCGAGGCGGCCGCGGCGGATTCGGCGGCGGGTCGCGCGCCATTGTTGTGGGGCACAAGACCGACAGCGTCTTCTTCACGCGCACGGACCCGGTGACGCGAAGCAATGCGGTGTACAAGGCAGACACCAACACCGGCGTGGTGACCAAGCTGATCGACCTGCCGCCGCGGGTGAGCATCTCCAGCGTGAATGCGGATGAGACGCTGGGCGCGGGGACGTATAACGCAGCGGACTGTCCGGGTGGCAACCCGAATGCGCCACACGCATTTCTTGCCGCGCCGGCAGGAAGATTCGGCAGAGGAGTTGGAGCGGGTGGAACGGGGCTGCAGGCTGCACCGGCGGCTTCGTCTGCCGGTGCGCCCGCTGCCGCGAATCCCGCTGCCGCGAATCCAGTCGTAGTGAGTCCGGCGGAGGCGAATCCCACGCTGGGTGGGGCCAACGTGCAGTCGGACGACAAGGGCGCGATGATGGAGCGCCGGCTGGCATCGCGCACTCCGGTGGTGTTCTTCACCATTCGCTTGAAGCCGGGCCCGAACGGCGAGAAGGCTGGAACCATCAAAGTGCTCTTCCACTCGACCGATTGGATCGGCCATTTGCTCTTCTCCCCGACCGATCCCAACCTCATCATGTACTGTCACGAGGGCATGTGGCAGAAGGTGGACCGCATCTGGCTGATCCACACCGACGGCACCCATAACACGCTCATCCACAAGCGCACCATGGCGATGGAGATCGCGGGGCACGAGTTCTGGGGGCTGGACGGCAAGACCATCTGGTACGACTGGCAGTATCCCAAGGGCGAGGACTTCTTCGTCGCCAGCTACAACCTGGAGACGCACAAGCGGGTGGCGTATCACCTGCAGCGCAACGAGTGGTCGATCCACTTCAACCTGACGCAGGACCTCGACCTCTTCTGCGGCGACGGCGGCGACTCCGGCCAGGTGGCCGCGGCGCCGGACGGCGAGTGGATCGAGCTGTTCCGGCCACAGATGATCGGCGGTACCGAGGGCGCGCTCAATGGGTCCAACTACTTCCAGCCACGCGTCTTCCACTCCGAGCACATGGTCAACATGGCGCACCAGAACTATCGCGCCGAACCGAACCCGCGCTTCTCGCCGGACAAGAAGTACGTCTTCTTCACCAGCAATATGTTTGGGCGCAGCTACGTCTTCGCGGCGGAGGTTGCCAGGGCTGCCGACCAGACAGGCGCGGTGTCCACGCCGGAGCTGGCCACGAAGTTCAACCCCATTATGCCGACGCCAACCACGACGCAGAAGTGACGCCAGCAAGGCCTTACTGCGCATAGTATGGATACGGATTCCCCAGCCCTCGATTCCAGAGGGCTGGGAAATTGCAATGACACGAACTGCTCGACTCAGAACCACCCCGTGAGGTTTTCATGCGCCGCCTTTCTCTTCTTCTTGCCGCTCTGGCCGCCCTTCCGCTCTCTCTTCACGCCGCGCCCGCCGCCGCACAGGCCGCTGCTGCTGCCGCCATCGGCGCAATCACCACCACTACGCCCGCTTCGCAGAAGCCGCGCGTGATTCAGCAGTTCACCACGGGCTGGCGATTTTTGCAGGCCGATGCCGCGGGCGCGGAGAAGCCAGGCTTTGACGACTCGGCGTGGAAGAGCGTGACGCTGCCACACGACTGGTCCATCGCCGGCCCGGTGAAGGAAGACGCGCCATCGAAGGGCGCGGGCGCGTTTATGCCGACCGGCATCGGATGGTACCGCAAGACATTCACTGTCCCCGCAGCGGATGCGAAGCCGACAGCGGCGCGGCGGACATTTGTCGTCTTCGACGGCGTGATGGCCAACAGCGATGTCTATCTGAATGGCGAGTTGCTGGGCCACAGGCCATACGGCTATGTGAGTTTTGAATACGAGCTGACGCCGCATCTGCAAGCGGGCAAGAACGTGATCGCGGTGAAGGTTGACGATTCGCAGCAGCCTGCATCGCGGTGGTATCCCGGCGCGGGGATCAACCGCCAGGTCCGGCTCATCACTACGGGCGACGCGCACATTGTTCCGTGGGGGACGTTCGTCACCACTCCCTCGGTGATGGCTGACTCGGCGACGATCCACGTTCGCAGCACGGTGACAAATGAATCCGCCACGGATGCGAAGCTCTCGCTGAGGGTGCGGCTGACAGCGCCGAACGGCAGCGCCATCAAGACAACGAAACCAATCGCCTCCGAAGCCACGGATGTCGCAGCCGGAGCCACTGCCGACCTGAACGCGGAGACCAGCATCTCTAATCCTGACCGCTGGGACATTGGCCACGGCGCACTGTATACCGTTCACGCAACGCTGCTGCGCAACGGCAAAGCGGTCGACGAGGAGGACGTTCCCTTCGGCATTCGCGAGTTCCACTTCGATGCCAACCAGGGCTTCTTTCTGAATGGAGTACACCACAAAGTCCTGGGCGTGGCCCTGCACACCGACGGCGGCGCGGTGGGAACGGCGGTTCCGCTGGCGGTGTGGGAGCGGCGGCTGACCGAGCTGCGCAAACTAGGCGTGAATGCGATACGCACGGCGCACAACCCGCCCGCGCCGGAGTTTCTGGACCTGGCCGACCGCATGGGCTTCCTCATCATGGACGAGATGTTCGACTGCTGGACGGTGGCCAAGAATCCGTACGACTACCACCTCTACTTCAAGGAGTGGAACATCCGCGACACCACCGACACGGTGATGCGCGACCGCAATCATCCCAGCATCATTCTATGGTCGGCGGGCAACGAGATCCACGACACACCGAAGCCGGAGGTTGCGATTCCGATTCTGAAGGCGCTGGTCGAGACCTTCCACCAGAACGATCCGACACGGCCCGTGACCCAGGCGCTGTTCCGTCCCAACGCGAGCCACGATTACGAGGACGGCCTGGCCGACCTGCTCGACGTGGTGGGGCAGAACTACCGCGAACCCGAGATCCTGGCGGCCCATGCGCAGAAGCCGACGCGCAAGATCATTGGCACGGAGAACGGCCACGAACGCGGGAATTGGACGCCGCTGCGCGACCACCCCGAGTACGCCGGACAGTTTCTGTGGAGCGGCATCGACTACCTGGGCGAGTCGCGCACCTGGCCGACGATCGGATCCGGCTCCGGCCTGCTGTTGACCACGGCGCTGCCTCACGGGCGCGCCTTCGAGCGCCAGAGCTGGTGGTCCACCACTCCGATGGTGGCCATGGTGCGGCGCACAGCCTCCGTCCGCCCCGCGCCCATCGATCCCGGCTACGCGAACGCAACCAGCACGGACCAGTCTGCGGCTCCCGCAACTCCGCGCGCAGCCGCGCCGCGCACAGCCGGTGTTCGCCCAGCCGGTGCAGGCGCAGGCGCGCCTCCGGCGGCCGATCCCTCGGTGCGCTTCTCCGAGCCGCTGCTCAACGATTGGACCCCGAAGGACCTCACGCCGCACATAGAGAACGTCGAGGTCTACACCAACGCAGAGGAGGTCGAACTCTTCCTGAATGGCAAGTCGCTGGGCACGGAGAAGCTGCACGCCGATGCCAGCCCCATCTCATTCAAGGTGCCGTTCGAGCCGGGAACGCTGAAGGCGGTGGCGCGCAGCGGCAGCACGATCGTTGCCACCGACGAGCTGAAGACGGCGGGCAAACCGGCGCGCATCGTCTTTACCGCCGACTCGCCGGCCCGGCCGCTGACGCCCGACTGGAACGACGTTCGCTATGTGACGGCGACCCTGGTCGACAAGGACGGAACGCGGATTCCCGACTCGACGACGGTGGTTCGCTTCGCGGCCACGGGGCCAGCGTCGATCATCGCCGTGGACAACGGCAATATGATGGACCACGACCCGTACCAGGCGACCCAGCGCAAGCTGTACCTCGGCAACGCGCTTGCCCTGCTGCGCGCCACCGGCACGTCAGGCCAGATCAAGGTCACAGCCAGCGCGGACGGGGTTCCATCGGCGACACTTACGCTGACGGCTGCGCCGATCGACAAGGAAGACCCCGCGATTGCGAAGACCTCCGCGACGGGGCGCGGATTCTGATCGGGCGAAGTAGCAAACGATGGCCCCTCGTCTCCCGTCGAGATGCGGGGTCATCTTATGTGGGGGCGGCTTAATTTCTCGGAAATCCCGTCTTCCCGCGGTCGCCACCGGAGGGTGGTTACAGTTTGCCGAGCTTCCGCCGATAAAGCCATTTGTGCCGAATTTAGTGCCCGGGGCTTGATGCGATGAGGAGAATCAGCGACTGTCTGAAAGACTTTCTCTGTGAAGATGCAGGGCAGGATCTGATTGAATATGCCCTGGTTGCCGGGTTGATCGGCCTTGCAGCCGTGCTGGCGATGTCCGGGCTGTCCACCAAGATCGGAAACAGCTTCAACACGGTTGGAAGCCGTCTTACCAACGCGATCTAACTACTGAAATCCTACTGGGTGACGGCGGGCTTTGCCGTGGCGGCGGGGGTGACGCGGGGGTAGTAGCCGCTGCGCGTGCGCACGGAGAGTTTGCCGTAGCCCTTGTCCTTTGCCTCGACGCGGACCACGCGGTAGCCGCCGAGTTCGGGCGGCTTGGTGGAGTGGTAGGCGATGGTGTACTGGGTGCGGATGTCGTTGGCCACCTCTTTGGTGATGGCATCGACATCTTTCACGGACTTGGGGAAGTAGGCTGCACCGCCAGTCTGTTCGGAGAGCGTCTCCAGCACGCGGCGGGCGTGGCGCGACTCAGTTTTGTTGGTGTCGTCGCCGAAGAGAAGGCCGATGCAGTAGACGACGGGACCGTCGAAGTCCTGGATGCGGCGAATGGCCTGCTCGAGGGTGGCGCTGGATGCGTTGTCTTCGCCGTCGGTGACGATCAGGAGCACCTGCTTGGGGTGCTTGGCGTTCTTGGAGAGATAGTCGGCGGAGGCCACCACCGCGTCATAGATGGCGGTGCCGCCGGAGGACTTGATGTAGCTGAGGCCCTGCTGGAGCTTGTCGATGTTGTTGGTGAAGTCCTGGTCGATGAAGGCCTCCCAGGAGAAGTCGACGAGGAAGGCCTCGTCCTCGGGGTTGGAGAGCTTGACCAGGTCGAGCGAAGCCGCGTCGACGGCTACGCGCTTGTCGTACATGGAGCCGGAGCTGTCGATGAGGATGCCGAGCGAGACGGGCAGGTCCTCGTGGCGGAAGCCGGTGATGGTCTGCGGAACGTTGTCCTCGAAGACGTGGAAGGCGTCCTTGTCGAGGGTTTGCACGCTGTGGCCGGAGCCGTCGAGGACGGTGGCGTTGAGGCGGACCTCGTAGGCGTTTGCGCGCAGCGTGAACTGGCCGGTTGCGCCGCGCTGGATGGGGTTGAGGGGAGTGCCCTGCTGGCTGTCGGCGGGCTCGGGCGAAGTGACGGGCGAGGGCGCAACCTCGGGCGAAGACTGGGCCGGAGCAGCGGCAGGTTGCGCAGGCGCGGGCTGCTGGGCGCGGGCGATTGCTGCGCAGAGGATCAGCGACAGGAGCGCGGCGGCGGCGAATCCCTTGGGTACACCCGAAAGCATCTTTCTCCTACTGCGAAGGCGCATAGTATCCCTCGCGGAAGTGTACGGTAAGTGGCGGAAGGCCGGGCGGGGGCGCGAGCTTCACCTTGAGTTTACGCCAGCTTCCGTCGCGCTTCGTTTCGATGGGGCTGTAGCCCAGGACGTACTCGTCGCGCAGCTCGGCGGAGATGCGCGATGCGATGTCCGCGAGGTCGGCGGTATCGCTGCCGACGATGAAGAGACGTCCTCCGGTGCTCTCGCAGATCTGCTTGAGCAGTTCCGGGCCGAGCTGCTCCTCCGAGCTGGGTGCGTAGTTGTCGAAGATGCCGATGGAGTAGATTTGCACGCCACTTTCGCGCACCACGCGCTCCAGTTCGTTCTGGGTGTAGCGGCTGCGGTTGTCGCCTCCGTCGGAGATGATGAGCAGGGCCTTGCGGTCGTATTTGGCCTGGCGCAGGTGGTCCACGCCGAGGTAGACGGCGTCGATCAGCGCGGTGCGGTTTTCGGGCTTCAGCATGACCATGCGCGCCTCCACGTCGTCCACGTCGGAGGTGTAATCGACGATGACCGAGGGGCGGTCGTTGAAGCCGACGACGAAGAACTCGTCCTGCGGGTTGGAGGTGCGCAGGAACTCGGTGAGCGCCTTGCGCGCGCGGGTGAACTTGCTTGTCATGCTTCCACTCAGGTCCAAGACGACTCCGATGGTGATGGGCGCGTCCTGGCTGGAGAAGTAGCGGATGGTCTGGGGGACGTTGTCGTCGGTGACGCTGAAGTTCTCTTTTTCCAGGCCGGTGACGAGCCGGTTCATGGGGTCGGTGACGGAGGTGGGGACCTGGACGAGGTTGACGTCGACGCGCAGGCGGGCGTCGCGGTGCGAGGCGCCCTCGACGACGACACGGGTTCCGCCCTCGATCGCTGGCTTCTGGGATTCGGAATCCGACGCCTTTGGCGGTGCGGGCGCGGGCGTCTGGACGTTGCCCAGCGGGTTCTCCTGTGCGCGGCTGGGGACCGGAGATCCCAGGGCCAAGGCAGCCAGAGCGAGAGCCAGGGCCACGCGCGCCAGCCGTATACAGCCCACTCTCCCCGTGCTGCCCATTGAAAACCGCATGATCGACCTTGAAATACTTGCGCGACTTATATCATCTCGCAGTCCCTCTCGTCTTGTTAGACTCCGCATCGCAGTGCAGGGATGCAGCGGCGCTGGCGGTACTCCCAGAACAGGACGAATGCAGCGGCGGCAACATGTACCCCGTACAATCGATGGCAGAACATATTTATCAGGAGCGCAGAGACCCCGCATGGCCCGCATCTATCCGTTCCGCGCACTTCGCTACGATACCAGCCGCGTCCGGATGGAGGACGTGGTCACCCAGCCCTACGACAAAATCACCCCCGAGATGCAGCAGCGCTACTACGAGGCGAGTCCGTACAACCTGGTGCGCATCATTCTGGGCAAGCATGAGCCGGACGACACCGAGGCCGAGGAGTTTCTGCCCGCAGGCGAGGAGGCGCACAACGTCTACACGCGGGCGGCGGAGTGGCTGCGCGAGTGGCGCAAGGAGGGGATTCTGGCCGAGGAGGCCGAGCCCGCGCTCTACGGCTACTCGCAGAGCTACACCGTGCCGCACAGCGCCGCGGCCGGGAAACTAGCCGAGGTCCGCGAGCGGCGAGGGTTCATCGCGCTGGGGCATCTCTACGAGTATGCGGACAAGGTGGTCTACCGGCACGAGCAGACCTTCCCCAAGCACAAGAGCGACCGGCTGGCTCTGTTCAAGGCGACGCGGGCCTACTGCGAGCAGGTGTATATGCTGTACTCGGACCCGGCGTTTACCGCGGAGAAGCTGATCTTCGGATCGAGCAAGGACGGGAAGGACACTCGCCCGGCCGACCTGGCGATTACGGATGAGTACGGCGTGGTGCATCGCGTGTGGAAGCTGACCGACCCGGTGCTGATCAATCCGATTCTGACCGCGATGGCGGACAAGAAGCTGATCATTGCGGACGGCCACCATCGCTACGAGACCTCGGTGGCATACGCCAAGGAGCGGTCGGCGCAGTTGCGGCTGCCGCTGGGCGAGCCGCGCAACCCGGACGAGAAACTGGGCACGGGCCGCCTGCCTGTGCCGCCCTTTCCCGAGGCCGCGATGATGATGACGTTCGTGAATATGGACGCGCCGGGGATCACGATCCTGCCGACCCACCGCGTGGTCTTCGGGCTGGAGAATTTTTCGACCCAGAAGTTCCTGGCCAGCGCGCAGGAGTTTTTCACTGTGACGCAGCTCGATTCCGCCGACCTTGGTCCGCTCACCGGGTCCGCGGGTACGGCGTTTCTGGTGGTGACTCGCGATGGGAATCATCTGCTGCGAGCGAAGCCGGAGGCGGTCAAAGCCGCGCTGACAGGTGTTCCCGCACGGCAGGCGCAGCTCGACGTGGTGCAGTTGCACAGCATTCTGTTGGACCGGATTCTTGGTCTCTCGCAGGAGCGCATCACTCAGCTTGGCAACGTGCGCTTCATCCGCGAGGCGACCGAGGCGGTGGAACAGGTGAGGGCGGGCGAGGCCGACGTTGCCTTCCTCATCAAGCCGGTCACGCTCGACCAGTTGCGCGATGTCTCGCTCTCCGGCGATGTGATGCCGCAGAAATCGACGGACTTTTATCCCAAACTGCTGAGTGGGCTGGCAATCTATGCGCTGGATTGAGATGTCATTGCATGGCTGGATGGAGGAGGCACATCTCCATCGGTCGAATCTGGCTCATTGGATGACATGGTCTAAGAGTCTGTCTAAAAACTCGATCGTTATCGCGACGCGCAAAAGGCCCGGGGCTAAAGCCCCTTGATGATGCGAGGCTTACTCAGGGGGCTGAAGCCCCCTGCTCCCTCCGATAGGCAAGAACTTGAATCTCTCGCAGCATGTAAGCAGTTTTTAGACAGGTTCTAAGATTGATTTGAAGATGAACAGTTGATCCCTTCTCGCAAGTTCGCCGCCGTTCTGCTTGCCATCTTGGCGGGCGCGGCTGCTGCTGCGTTCTACCTCCGGGCGCAGCCGCAGGGGCAGAACGCGAATCCCACGCAGGCGCAGACCTCTGCCGCATTGCAGATGAACCGCAATCTGGTGGTGCTGGACCCGGCGCACGGCGGGCCGGATACGGGAGCCACGCTGGGCGACAAGATATTCGAGAAGGACGTGACCCTGGCGATTGCGGCGCGGATGCGCGCCACGCTGACGGCTGCCGGGTTCACCGTGGTCTCGACGCGGGACGTGGGATCAGACACTGCGCTGACCGGTGACCAGCGCGCGGATATCGCCAACCGAGCGCACGCGCTGGCCTGCATTGTGATTCATGCCACGGCCAGCGGATCGGGCGTGCATCTCTACACCTCGGCGTTGCCGCCGCCGCAGGAGGATTCGAGCGCAAATCTTCCGCTTATCCCGCGCGTTGCATTCGTTCCGGTGCCGTGGGAGCAGGCGCAGGCCGCCTCCGTCAGTCAGAGCCTGCGTCTTGCCGGCGAGCTGAGCGCGGCGCTGGGCAACGCGAATCTTCCGCTGCTGGCTGGACGTGAGCCGGTGCGGCCATTGGACAATTTGCAGTGTCCGGCGGTGGCGCTCGAGCTGGCCCCGCTGCCGATTGCAGGCAGCGACGCGACGCCGGTGACGGATGGGGACTACCAGCAGCGGGCCGCCGCCACGCTGACTGCGGCGTTGCAGGCTTGGCACAACGATGTGGACCCATCGGCTTCCAATTCAGCGGCAACGGGTGCAGCCGATTCTGCTGCCGCGGCACAGGCAGCGGCACAGTCCGCGCGTGCGTCGGCCGAGGCTGCGGGGCGTGCGGCGGCCAGGCTCGCGGCGGCCAAAGCCCATGCGCCGCTCGGCGTTCCGGCGGGCAGTCCAGCGGCCAGTCAAGCGGGCAGTCAGTCCGGCAGTAGTGGACAGGCGAACAAGGACAAGGCGAACAGCGCTGGCAAGACCTCCCCGGCGAGTACCTCCAACGGGTCAGAGGCCAACGCGTCGCAGACACTGGGGAGCCAATGATACCCCGCTACCAGCGCGTTCTCTTCTGGAGCCTGAGCGGCGCGATCCTTGTGATGGCGCTGGTGCTGCTGCGCGGCTGCGAGCAGACGCGCGAGAAGTTGACCCGGCATCGCGATGAGACGCCGCTGGCCGCGCCCGTGGCCACGCCCAGCGAGACGGTCCACCTGGCGCTGGCCAACGACGCCACCGGTTCGATCACTCTGGTGGATCGCGACGTTGCGCTGCCGGTGGAGACAACAGCCCGCGCGCATGCACTGCTGACGCGGCTGATCGCCGAGTATTCCTACAAAGGCTCCGCCCATCCGCTGGAGAGCGGCCCGGCGGTGGACGATGTCTTTCTGCTCGACCTGCCGCTGCGCCCGCCGGTCGCGCCCGGCGGCAAACCGGCGGAGGCAGAGAAACCGGCGGCGGGAAAGAACGCGGCGGCGCGCAAGGACCACTCCGTGGTTCCGGGGTGGAGCTCGCCAGACGGCCCACCATCAAACGCCGGCCAGAACCCCGGGCCGCGCACTCCCGGCGGCAAGCTGGCGGTGGTGAATCTGCACGGCAGCTTCGCAGACCACCACCCCTCGGGCATCGAGGCGGAGACGCTGACCATCGACTCGATCCTGGGCACGCTCTACGCAAACTTTCCGAGCATCGAGCAGGTGCGTTTCCTGGTGGACGGCCAGCCGCGCGAGACGCTGAACGGGCACGCCGACCTGATGCGCACATACGACGTGGTCGATACCGCGACCGGGTCCGCACAGCCGGCCACAGAGGAGAACCGCTGATGGGCGCGAAGAGTTTGACCATTGGCGTCTTCGACTCCGGATTCGGCGGGCTGACTGTGCTGCGCGAACTGCTGCCTCTGGTCGGCGATGCGCACTGCGTTTATCTGGGCGATACGGCGCGGCTGCCCTATGGATCGAAGTCGCGGGAGACGATCGTGCGCTATGCGCTCTCCAGCGCGCGCTTTCTACAGCGGCAGGGCGCGGAGCTGCTTGTTGTCGCGTGCAATACCGCGACGGCGCTGGCGCTGGATGAACTGCGCGCAGCACTGACCATCCCGGTGGTCGGAGTCATCGAGCCGGGAGCCGAGGCCGCGGCAGACGCGTGCAGGGAACAGGGAACAACGCCCGGCGTGCTGGTGCTGGCTACGCAGGCGACCATCGAATCGCACGCTTATGCGCGCGCCTGCGCGGCGCTCGGCCTCGAAGCCACCGAGAAGGCATGCCCGCTGCTTGTGCCGCTGGTCGAAGAGGGATGGATTGGCGAGGATGGCGATACGGCACGAGCTTCGGTGACCGCGCAGGTGCTGCGCATCTACCTCGGCGAGGCGCTGCGGGACGCGCCCGAGAGCCGTGCGCTGCTGCTTGGCTGCACGCATTACCCGCTGCTGCGGACAGAGATCGAACGCACGCTGGCGGAGCTTGGCCGTCCGCTGCGCGTCATCGACTCGGCGCAGGCGACGGCGCGTGTGGTAGCGCGGATTTTGTCGGAGAATGGCGGAGCGCACGGAGCTTCGACGGGCATTGGCGAGGCCACCTGCGAGTTCTTCGCCACCGACTCCGTGCGGAAGTTCGAGCGGCTCGGCTCGCGTTTTCTGGGTCGTCCCGTCGGCGAGGTTCAACTCGTCGATCTGGGCGGGTAAGACGAAGAACAGTTGTGAGTTGTAAGTTGTAAGTCGGGAGTTCTAGATTTTCGCTTGCATCATCGCTTGCCCATCGAGCCTCTAATAGACCGATGCCATACCTGTTGAAGACCGAGCCGGGGAAATATTCCTTCGACGATCTGGTGCGCGATGGCGAGACCGTCTGGGACGGCATCGCCAACAACCAGGCGCTGATGACGCTGCGCCAGATGAAGAAGGGCGAGCGCTGTGTGATCTACCACTCGAACGTGGGCAAGGCCGCGGTAGGAACGGCGAAGGTGGTCTCGGTGGACGCGAGCGACGCCCGCAATCCCATTGTGCGCATCAAAGCAGGGAAGCGGTTGCAGCGCGAGAGGCCACTGGCCGAGATTCGCGCGGGGGGAGTCTTTCAGGGGTCGGTGATGTTTCGCCAGTTTCGGCTCTCCGTAGTCCCGCTGACCGAAGAGCAGTACGACTGGCTGACGCGTGGCTAGAGCGTCGCGTGGACGCAGGAACGGGCCGCCGCTGCTATCCTATTGATTGGAATCTCTTGGAAGATTTCAAGGAGTTGCATGATCGATCTGAAGGGCAAAGTGGCCGTCGTCTTCGGCCTGGCCAATAAACGCAGCATCGCCTATAGCGTGGCGCAGAAGCTGGCCGAGGCGGGGGCGACGCTGGTGCTGTCGTACCAGTCGGAGCGGTTGCAACGCGAGGCCGAAGAGTTGCTGGAAGACCTGGGCCAGACCGGCACGGGGCGCGCGTTTCAGTGCGATGTATCGCGCGACGAGGAGATCGACGCGGTCTTCGCGCAGATTGCCGCCGTATTTCCGAAGATCGACATTCTCATCCACTCGGTCGCGTTTGCTCCGGCCGATGCGCTGAAGAACGATTTCCTGCTTACCAGCCGCGAGGACTTCCGCATCGCGCACGACATCAGCGTGTACTCGCTGATTGCGCTGGCGCGCGCCGCCGCGCCGCTGATGACCGACGGCGGATCGATCCTGACGCTGACCTACTACGGCGGAGAAAAAGTCTTTCCCAACTACAACGTGATGGGCGTGGCCAAGGCCGCGCTGGAGTCCACGGTGCGCTACCTGGCGGCATCGCTGGGCGTGAAGAACATCCGCGTCAATGCTGTATCGGCCGGGCCGATCCGCACGCTGGCCGCGCGCGGCATCGGCGACTTCAACCAGATTCTGGACGCCGTCACACTGCGCGCACCGCTGCACCGCAACGTCGAGCAGATCGAGGTTGGCAACACAGCGCTCTTCCTCTGCTCGCCGCTGGCCAGCGGCATCACCGGCGAGATCACATTCGTCGATTGCGGCTTCAACATTACCGGAATCTAAATCAGAACTCATGGAATCTAACGCGCAAAGGAGACCCAGATGACCACAGCGGAAGTTTTGCTACAGGACTATGACATGGAAATGGGCATGACGCGACGCACTCTGGAGCGCGTCCCGGAAGACAAGCCCGACTTCAAGCCGCATGAGAAGTCCATGGCCATGGGCAAGCTGACCTTGCATGTAGCCACGCTGCCGAAGTTTGGCACATTCATTCTGACCACGCCCAGCATGGACCTGACCACCGCCAAGTGGCCCGAAATGACCTTCAGCACGCGCGAGAAGCTGCTGGCCGACTTCGACGCGCTGGTAGCCGAGGCGCGCGCCGCGCTGATTGCCGCCTCCGATGCCGATCTGGCCACGCCGTGGAAGTTCTCCTACGGCGAGCACGTCCTCTCCAACAGCCCGCGCTCGCTCGCCTTCCGGCACATGTTCTTCAACCACCTGATCCACCATCGCGCGCAGCTTGGCGTCTATCTGCGGCTGAACGACGTTCCCGTGCCGGGACTCTACGGCCCATCGGCCGACGAGCCCTTCAAGCCGTAGCGCCAGCGTTGCGCAAGACGCATCGCCAATTCCACAAGAAGTGTTTCAAATCCAAGCAGCATCGCGCCGCAACGACGGCGCTCACTCGCCTGGTGTATTCAGTCGCCTCGCCTGCCAACGCTCTGTGCGGAATAGACATCTAACCCGGCAAGTGGCGAAGATCAGTGCCACAGGACGCACCTATCTACGGGAGTACAGCGATGGCAATTTCACACAAATCTCAAGATTCTGCGCACGACCTTTCGACGGAAGATCGCAAGGAGATGAAGGCTTCAACCTATGCATTCCCTGCGCAGCGCAAGGAACCGCTGAACGACGCCTCGCATGTGCGCAACGCGATTGCGCGCTTCGACCAAGTGAAGGATGTCACCGACAGCGAACGCGAAGAGGCCTTCCATCACATCCGGGCCGCGGCGAAGAAGTTTGGCGTGGAGATGACGGAGACCCACTGGAAGCAGCTTGGACGCAAGCCGCATACGGCGAACTCCGCGCAGAAGTAGACACTCTCGCCGCAGGTTCGCTAGCCGGCCTTCTCGGTCAGCTCGGCCCATCGGGCGTAGAGCGCGTCAGCGGCGGACTGCGCTACTTCCATCTCGTGCAGCGCGGCGGTCAGCGCATCGGCGTTGGTGGCGACGCCCGGATCGTCCAGCAGATCGCGCGCTGCGTTCAGGCACTCGTCGGCGGCCTGCACGCGATCCTCAATGGTGGCATACTCGCGCGCTTCGAGGTAGGAGAGCCTCTTTTTGCCCACGTTGCTCGACGGCTGCGCGCTATTCACCGGTGTTGCGGTCGCATCCGGCGAGCTGCCATCGCTATTGGCCGCGCCCTGTTCGCGCTGCCACTGCTCCCACTGCGAGTAGTCCGCAAATGTCTCCGCGTTACCCAATCCATCGAGTCCAAGCACAGTCGTCGAGACGCGGTCGAGCATGTAGCGATCGTGCGTCACCAGTACCAGCGCGCCGGTGTACTCGAGCAGCGACTCTTCCAGAATCTCCAGCGTCGCAATGTCGAGATCGTTGGTCGGCTCGTCGAGCAGAAGCAGGTCGGCGGGTTCGAGCATGAGCTTGGCGATCAGCACGCGCGCGCGTTCGCCTCCGCTGAGCCGTTCGATAGGCTGATTGAGTTGCTCACTGGTGAACAGAAACTTCGCCGCGTAGCTGGCGACGTGGACGACGCGGCCCTGGTAGACAACCGAGTCGGAGTCCGGCGCAAGCGCGCGGCGGAGCGTGACGCCCTCCTCCAGCTCGCGCATCTGCGAGAAGTAGACGATCTTCAGCACCGCGGCTTTTTTGATTGCGCCTGCCGTCGGTTCCAGTTCGCCGGAGAGCAGGCGCAGCAGCGTCGTCTTGCCGCTGCCGTTGGGCCCGACCAGGCCGACGCGCATTCCATTGGTGATGAGGAAGTTCAGCCCCTCGACAATTTTCTTCTCGCTCGCGCCTTCGCCGAAGCTGAGGGCTACGTCTATAAATTCGACCAGCCGCTTGGTCTGGCGATCGGTGGCCGCGAAATCAATCCCCGCCGTAGCCGTCTGCACGCGCTGGTTTACATCGCGCAACTGTCCGATCAGGTCCTGCGCGTTGTCGATGCGCGCCTTGGCCTTTGTAGCCCGCGCCTTGGGGCCGCGACGCAGCCACTCGACCTCGATCTTGACGCGGTTCTTCAGCGCGGCTTGAAGTTTGGATTGAGCTTCGAGATGGGACTGGCGGCCCTCGATGAACTTGGAGTAAGGTCCCTTCACGCGCAGCAGTCCGTCGGCGTAGACGCGGTTCAGCTCGACGATCTCGGTGGCTACATTCTCCAGAAAATAGCGGTCGTGGCTGACCATCACACATGCAAAGTTAGCCTGGTTGAGCAGCTCTTCGAGCCACGCAATGCCAGCCAGATCCAGATGATTGGTCGGCTCGTCGAGCAGCAGGACATCGGGGTGCGTGACGATGGCCTCGGCAATCGCCAGCCGTTTGCGCCAGCCGCCGGAGAGCGTCGCGGCCTCGGCCGCAAGATCGGGAAATCCAGTCCGTCCGCCCGTCTCGCGCAGGCGGCCCTCGTGCTCAGCCTCAGCGACGTTGGTACGCACCAGCGCGGCTTCGAGCACATCGCGCACCGTAAGCCCGGGCGCGAAGTTCGACTCCTGCAATACATACGCGATACGCGCGCGCTTGCGCGTGGCCACGTCGCCGGAGTCGGCCTCCTGCTCGCCCGCGAGGACTGCGAGCAGGGTCGATTTGCCCGCGCCATTCGGCCCGATCAGGCCGATACGGTCGCCGTCGGACACGGGAAAGCCGATCTCTTCAAACAACGGCACAGCGCCAAACCGCTTTGACAGGCCCTGTGCATTCAGAATTGGCGGCATCCAACCAGTCTACCGTGCGAACAAAGAATTAACACCGATGCACGTCGATGAGACCGGTCAAAATCGAGAATACTTTTGCGACGGGGAATGGAAACAGAGACAGGTTGTCTTCCGTAGCCGTTTCGGCTACAGTCGATATAGAGGTGTCCGATGCGTCATGTTTCGCTGCGCGAGTTCCGAATCCGCGGCTCAAAGGCCCTTCAGCAGGTTCGCACCGGCGAGACCGCGCTGCTGGTAGGCCAGAACGGCCCTGCATACTTTCTGGTTCCAATCCTTGGCAACGTTGTTCAGCAGGATCGCGAGCTGAGGCGAGCCATGGCGAAGGCGAGCTTGCGCGAGGGATGGCGTCTCGCCGAGTCCGCTGACGACATCAGCGACAAGGAGATTGGCGAGGAGATCGCTCAGGCGCGCGGATCTCGACGACTGCGGAAGGCCGGATGAGGCTCGCCGTTCTGGACACCAACGTGATTGTTTCGGCTGGAATCCAGCCCGGTGGTGCGCCCGCAAAGCTCTTGATGGACTGGGTGCTGGAGGGTGCGGTGCAGGTGGTCACCAGCCAGTCCGTCGTTGCCGAGTATCGCGAGGTGGTGCGCCGCCCAAAGTTTCATCAATATGGATTTCCGCCGCTCTGGCTGGAGTTTCTGATCGAGGAGAGTATGCGGCTCGCCGAGCCCGAGCCCTGGCCGCACACCTGTCCCGACCCGAAGGACGCCTCGTTCCTCGCACTGGCGCACGCTGCTGGGGCATGGCTTGTGACGGGAAATCTAAAGCACTTCCCAAGGTCCATCCGCAGCGGTGTCACCGTGCTCTCGCCTGCCGATTATCTGACACATCTCGTGGGCGATTGATTAATCCAAATCGAAGTCGCGCAGGGGACGGTCGGTCAGCGGCTTCTCCTTGGCCTTCTTGACGGCTTCGGCGAACTTCTTGGCCATCAGGTCGTCCTTGTTCTTCTGCGCGTCGACGGACTGCGCGAAGATGGAGTCGCGGCGTGCGTCGGCCTCGCGCGCGGCACGAGCGGCGTCCGTGAAGTCCTCGAACATGCGCTTGCGCGGCGCGGGCGTGTGACTGATGATGGCGCGCGTCACCGGATCGACCTTCAGCATCGCTCCGCAGTCCGGACAAGTCACTTCAAACGCATCGTCGCTCAGGCCCATGTTGAATCACCTCGTCGGGAACCATTTTAGAACGGTTGCTGGTTGTTGGTTGCTGGTGTTAGTTGTCAGAGGCGGATGACGAGGTGGCCTGCGCATTGGCTTGCGGCCTCTTCCACCAGCCGCGCGATGAGGCCGACGCTGTCGCTGTGCGCGGACTCCCACGCGGCGAGGAACCATACCCCGGCCAACACGCGCTCCTGCGGATGGGCGTTGGGGAAGAGGTGCAGCGTGATGGCTTCGGCGTGCTTGCGTAGGCTGGCCTCGCGGTGCAGCTCGAAGGTGGCGGCCAGGCGGCGCAGGCGGCCCATCTGGTAGCGCATCTTGGACGCCGAAACCTCAGCGGAACGTGCGAGGCTAGCGTCGAGCTTGGCGAGATACTCCTGCGCGGCGGTGAGCGCCTCGTCGAGCGCGTTGCCGGTGGCGGCGAGGCGACGCTTGGCCTCGATGGGCAGGGCGCGCGCTGCGAGTCGCTGGGCGAGATCGTCGGTGGAGTGCATCGCGTCAGGCAGGCTGACCTCGTGCTGCGCCATCATCGCGCCAATGACCGGCTCGATCAGCGTGGCCGACAGGCGCGGCAGGATCGGCGTGATGCGGCCCAGAATGCGCTGGTACAGCACGGCGCTCTGCGCAAAGTAGGCAACCTCGGCCGGCCCGCCAACGTAGGCTGTGGTGGGCAGGATGGTGTCCTGAAAGACCGGGCGCAGAAGCGCGTTGGGGCTGAGCCGCTCGGGTGCTGCATCGAGAATCGCCAGCAGCTCGGCGGTCGCGTAGGACGTGGCGGAGTTGCCTGTCCCGGCCTTCCAGCTTCCGTCGGGCTCGCGGTGCAGGGCCTGGCGGTTCTGCGCGCCTTTGACCTCGCTGATGAGAAAGAGGAGTGACGCACCGGGCTTGACCAGCACTTGCGCGTGGTAGCCCGCGGCCTCGAGCTCAGCCGCGCGAGCGAGCAGCGCCACCTCCAGCTCCTCCGCGTGCTCGATGGCGAAGCGCAGCGTGGACGCGCCGAGCGTGTGGAAGTCGCGGCCCGCGGCGTCCATCACGATGAGGCCGTGGCCGGCGAAGAGGCGCGTCATCAGGCGAGCGAAGGCGCTGGCAAAGGTTGGGGCGTAGCCATTCGCGGGTTGATAGGCATAGCACTCGCGCAGAAGATTGCAGATGGGCGCGTGGTGCAGCAGCTCGCTGGCCTGATCGAGCAGCGCATTGATGCTAACGTCGAAAGGAATGTTGCCGACGGGCGCGGCATGCGCCTTGGCGTTGAGGTGCAGCGTTTCGACCGATTTTTTGCTGAGCAGCGAGACCTGGTCCACCTCTTCGAGGTCGTGGTCTTCCGTCGCGAGCCAGAAGATGGGGACGTGTTCTATGCCCGTCTCAGCAGTTGCCTGTCTGGCGCGCGCAACCGCTGTGGCAGCTTTGAGCAGCGTGAGCAGCGGCCCTCCGAGCAGCCCAACCTGCTGCCCGGTGACGATGGTGCGTGCGCCGGTGCGCAGCTTTGCGATGTTGGCCAGCGTGGCCGGCCCCGCGCCGAATGCGAGACTCTGCGCATCGAGCGCATCGGCCAATGCAGTGGCGTGCGCGCTCGCAGTGGCTGGCTTCATCCACTCGCTGCCGAAGGGTTCAGCTCCGTACCACGCACGCACCGGCGAGTTCGCGCTCTCGCCCATGGCGAGGAAGTCGCGGAAGAGCCTTGTGGTGTGCGGCAGCGTTGCGATGGGATAACACTCGGTGCTCATCAATTCCTCAAACCGTGGGACACATCCCTGGGCCAGCTTCCATGTTAGCTTGACTGCACTCGGCGCGTTGCGCAGCGTGCGCGGATCAAACGCGCGGCTCTCCCATGACGCGAGAGCCGCCTTCGATTGGATGCGGCTTCTGCGGCACTGATGCTGGATGAAGATGCTGGATGATACCGTAGACCCATGGCCGCACTTTCAAACAAATCCAGGAAATCCCTCTCTGCCAAGACAAAGCCCGCGCCGGTCAAGGTCTCGAAGACTGCATCCACAACCAAGCCCGCCGCGAAGAAGTCCATCACGAAGAAGTCCGTCGCAACGAAGGCCGCCGCAACGAAGCCGCGCGCCGCCAAGGCGAAGTTGATTCGCTCGAAGCTGGCGTTCAAGGGCAAGGTCTTCAACGTCTTCACCGACACGCTCGTTGAGCCGGGCGGGCACGAGAACTCGCGCGACGTGATCCGGCACAATGGCTCGGTGGTGATGATGGCGGTGGATGAATCGAAGAATCCCGCCGACCCCGAAATTATTCTGGAGCGGCAGTATCGCCACGCCGCCGGGCAGTTTCTGCTGGAGCTTCCGGCGGGCAGCCGCGAGCCCAACGAGGCCCCGCTGGCCGCGGCCAAGCGCGAGCTGATCGAGGAGACCGGCTTGCGCGCGCGCCGCTGGACGATGCTGATCCGCTACTTCGCCAGCCCCGGCTTCCTGGGCGAGTGGATGCAGATCTATCTCGCGCGCGACCTGCGCGAGGGCGTGGCGCGGCCCGAGCTGGACGAGCAGATCGAGGTGCAGCGCGTGCCGCTCTCACAAGTGATGCGCATGATCGCCGAGGGAAAGATACACGACGGCAAGACGCTCATCGGGCTCTCGCTATACGACGCCGCGCGGCGGGATGGACGGTTGTAGACACACAGAATCGTTCGGTCGAAGCATGGCATTTCATTCATTCAACGCCAGATACATCCTTTGCGTTATTGGAGCTGTAGATTGAGTGCGATACACTCCTCTTGCAAACCAAGAGGCCCGAGGCATGAACGAAACCGAATCGACACAGTCCACCACAGAACCTCGCAAGCGCAGTTATGTGGATCTTTACCGTATGCTGTTTGGATTATTTGTTCTCATATGTTTTGTTTTCATCGTTCATAGGTTCGGCATCAGTCCGCGCATATTTATTCTCGGCCTCATTGCATATGGAGTACCGTTTTTCATCCTCCAAATCCGATCATGGAATCGCTGGTTTTACCCTGAGCGCCTCCCAACTCGCTGGTCCGACGGATATGCTCGATGCGAGCTTCTTCAAACAGTTGAGAATTGGTTGGGCGGTATTTGGATTTTACTTCTGTGCATTGGCTTTGTTGTTCGGTACACCAACAGCGGAAATGGACGCGATGTGATCCTTCTGATTGCATACAGCGGAATGATTTGGGATAAATTTCTGACAATATATATCGAAGATAGAAAGTACATTGCACCACCACGCGATCCATACAACCCAACCAAAGGTGGATGGGCAGGCACGATCAAAGGCATCCACTCCGAACACTGGGGCGGTCGTCAGATTCCAAAGTCGGAGAACTCTGAGTTGTAAATAGCTTCATTGCCCAACAATCTCAGCGCGGGGTGAGTTGCTTGGGGGTGAGTTTGGTGGCGATCTCTTCGGCGACCTCGGCGGCGGGTTGCAGCGTGTCGAGATCCTCGTCGGTGAAGCTCTCGCCCAGGCCCCCGAAGCGGCGCTCGCGATGCTGGTAGTCCAGGATGGCCTCCAGCAGATGGATTCCGCGGAAGTCCGGCCAGAGGCGGTCGGTGATGAATATCTCTGAATACGCGATCTGCCAGAGCAGGAAGTTCGAGATGCGCTGCTCGCCGGAGGTGCGGATGACCAGGTCGGGGTCGGGCATCAGGCGGGTGTAGAGCGCGCCGGTGATGTGGTGCTCATCGAGGCGCGCTTCCAGGCCGTCCACCTGCAGCAGGTCCTCCAGCGAGCAGCCGCGCTGGTGCGCCTCGGCGATTAAATCCGTGATCACAGCTCGCGCCGCATCGACGATCTCACTGCGCGAGCCGTAGTTCAGCGCCAGCGTCAGCGTGGTGCCGGTGTTCTTGGTGGTGGACTCGGTGGCCCACTGCATCGTCTCCTGGACCTCGCTGGGCAGCTCGTGGATGCGACCGATGTACTCCATGCGGACGTTGTTGTCGTTCATGCGCTGCACGTTGCCCACCAGGTAGCTTCGCAGCAGCTTCATCAGGAAGTTGACCTCGGACCTGGGCCGGCGCAGATTGTTCTCCAGCGAGAAGGCGTAGAGCGTGATGAAGGGAAGGTTGATGCGCGAGGCCGTCTCGACGACGAACTGCACGCTCTCTGCTCCCTGCTGGTGGCCGAGGAAGCGCTTCAGCGCGCGCTTACCTGCCCAGCGGCCATTGCCATCCATGATGATGGCGACGTGCTGCGGCATCTTCAGCGGATCGAGCTGGCGGTAGACCTCGGTCTCCTCCGCCGAGAGCTCATGGAGGCGGGAGCAGGGTTGGAAGACCGGCCTGGATAGGGATGCGCTCAAGCGGAGGCGACCTCGCAGGGTATGAAACTAGCATACCCCCTTCGGCCTGTGCAATGAATCTGCGAGGAGGCGTTGCCCTCGCATTCTGTAAGAGATGCTATATGGCCCTCAGGCGGTGCGGCGTCGTCCGGCGGCGAGTTCGCGGACGTGGTTGAGGAAGATGGAGCGCTGTAGCTCGGTGAGCTGCGAGGTGTAGGCGGCGATCTCGGCCAGGAAGGGGTCGGCGGTCAGCACGGCGGTCTCGTCGGAGTGGCGTGTGTTGGCGTCGCGCAGCAGGGCGCTGATGTCCACCTTGAGCGCGCGGGCGAGACGGTCGAGCGAGCCCAGCGTGGGCATCGCCTTGCCGTTCTCGATCTTGGAGATGTAGGTGCGCGGCACTCCCATCCTCGCCGCAAGCTGGCGCTGCGACAGGTTGCGCACGTGGCGCAGATCGCGCACGGCGGTGGCAACCTGTATGGTGCCATCCTTCTTCTCGGTTTGCGGAGGGACGAGCGTGAGCGGGGACGGTTCAGCGACCGGAAGCTCCACCTCAAGACACTTGTGGCATCGCCGGCATAGCGAGTTGGCTGTGCGGAATTGCACCAGGCTGCAGAAGTCGCAACGGAGTACCTCCCGTTGTTCGACGGACGCCATCATGGTTGCCATAAGTTGTAGTTGCGGGCGGGCCCAGAGCAAGGACCGCGGCGCTCACGTCCGATAACGGAGGTTTGCGATGCACCTAGAGTGACACCGGGTATCGCCGGAGTCAAGGGGTATTGCCGAAGATTCCCGAAGAAAACGGGAAGAAAGCCAAAGTGGAACCATAGGAGTTAACAGTGGTCATGGTTCGGAACTCTGCGGCGAGTTGCTATCCGCCGAGAATCTCTTCGGACTGGGCGCGCTGAATCCCCGCCTCGGCGAAGGCCTGACGGGTGGCGTCGATGCTGCCGGGGAGCTTGACCGCGCGCGTAGCGTCTTCGATGACGATGCACTCGAAGTCCAGCGCGGTGCCGTCGATGGCCGAGTAGCGCACGCAGAAGTCGTAGGCCAGCCCGCACAGAAAGAGCCGCGTCAGGCCGCGCTCGCGCAGATAGCCGGCCAGGCCGGTGGGCGTGAAGTGGTCGTTCTCCAGAAACGCGGAGTAGGAGTCGATCTCCGCGCGAAAGCCCTTGCGCAGAATCAACTCGGCGTGGGGAATATCGAGCGCGGGATGGAACTTCGCGCCGCGCGTGTTCTGCACGCAGTGGTCGGGCCAGAGCGACTGCGTGCCGTAGGGCGCGGCGATGCTCTGATACGGCTTCGCGCCCGCATGCGCACTGGCAAACGAGATGTGCGCCGCAGGATGCCAGTCCTGCGTCAGTACGACATGCGGGAAGGCCCGCGCAAGCGCGTTGACGAGGGGAACGATCTCGTCGCCGCCTGCGATCCCCAGCGCGCCGCCGGGGCAGAAGTCGTTCTGCAGGTCGATGACCAGCAGCGCGTCCGTGGGTTGAAGAATCATCATGGTTTTATCCGATCATGCGCGCGGTGTCCCAAGGATGCGTGCGACATCGCGTGCCGTGTGAAGGACAGCGATTACGGTAAGACTCTGCGCGTCGGACTCCACTCGATAGAAGACGGAATACCGGTCAAATCCCGGCACTGGAATATGGCGCGCGTCGCGAAGTTGGGAGTCGAGGAGCAAGCAGGGACTGCCTCGATGCGGCATAACCCGGAGGGATTGAATCGCCTCATGAACCGCCATGTCCCAGCGAATAGCTGACTCGGGGCTGCCCTTTCGTTCGAAGTAATCGGCTTGATCGACGATTTCTTCGAGTGCAGCTTCGAGTACGATGAGGCGCAGCCTGCCAGCCTGAGTCACCGGCTCTGCCGCAACTTTGAGCGGCACAGATTGACGAAGTTTCCCTGCGCGAGTTCCTCGTCCGAGAAGTCGATCGGCTTGCTCTTCAGGTTTTCGAGCAGGCGATCTTCCAGTCGCGTGAGCCGGCGGTCGCGGTCGTCGAGGATCAGGTCGCGGACGTACTCGCTGGGGGTTCCGTAGTCGCCTGAATCGACTTGGGCCTCCACATAGGCCTTGAGTGGTTCCGGGATCGAGACGTTGAGCGAAGAGGCTACCATAGGGCTATAGGATGCCACTTTGCGAGTCGGGATTCAAGTGGAGTTGCGATTCATCTTCGATAGACTGGATGCATGAGCAAAGACGGTGCGGTGCATAAGGTTGTGGGCGAGACGCGCTTGCGCGTGCGCTATGCGGAGACCGACCAGATGGGCGTGGTCTACTACGCGAACTATCTGGTGTGGTTCGAGGTGGGCCGCGCGGAGCTGATGCGCCAGCGCGGCCTCGACTACAAGCAGATGGAGATCGAAGAGGACTGCCTGATGGCGGTGGTGGAGGCCACGGCTCGCTACAAGGCCCCGGCGCGATACGACGAGGAGTTGATCGTCGAGACCACGGTGACCGGCGTGCGTGGGCCGGTGGTGCGCTTCAGCTACCGCGTTCTGCGCGTCGCGGACGGCGTGCTGCTGTGCGAGGGCGAGACCGTGCATGTGGTGGTTGGCCGCGACATGAAGCGGCGCGCAATGCCCAGGAAATATGCCGCGCTTCTCAGCGCCGCCGCATCCCATACACAGGCCTGAAACTTCAATGCTGCCGTGGTAAGTCAGCCGGTCAGCGATTCAGCGAGTCGGCAGAGGATCAAGACTCGCGTGAAGCGCGCGAGGTCTGCCAGGCCTTGGCGTACTTCCAACTGGTGTAGACGGACTGGTAGAGGTGCAGCAGCAGGCCCTCGCGGCCATCCAGAAATCCGAGGCGGAAGACGTAGTTCCACAGAAATGTGAGCTTCGGAATCAACACAACATTGCAGACGAACGCGGGCCACGAGCGGCTGGTTCTGCCCGCGCCGACAAGCAGTTCGCTGCCCAGCGTGCTATAGCGATCCATGTGCTCGATGTAGTTCTCCAGCGTGGGATAGGCGTGGTGGATGAGGTCGTGTCTCAGCACGGCGGTGCTGCCGTCGAAGGCGATGGTCTCGTGGACGGGGCGGTCCTGAAAGCGCGGCGGCGTGGTGACACTGGCCGAGGCGCGGCGGAAGAGGCGCAGCTTGGGGTCGGGGTAGAACCCGCCGTGCCTGATCCAGCGGCCGAGGAAGAGATTGCGGCGGCGGATGAAATACGCGTCGGCAGGCGGGTCCGAGCGCAGCAGCGACTGAATCTCCGTTTGCAGCTCGGGGGTGAGCTCCTCGTCGGCGTCGAGCGAGAGGACCCATGCGCCGGTACACCTGGCGATGGCGGAGTTCTTGGCCGCGGCAAATCCCGCCCACGGCTCCTCGTAGACCGCGGCGTTCGCGGCGCGCGCCATCTCCACCGTGCGGTCGGTCGAGCCGGAGTCCAGCACCACGATTTGGCCGGCGAACCGCACGCTGGCCAGGGTGCGCGCCAGGTTCGTCTCCTCGTTTTTTGTGATGATGGCGACGGAGAGCGTCTGCGACATTGGCGTTAAAATCCCTCCCCGTTTTGCGCGCTCATCTCGCTGCGCTTCATGATGATGCGATTGTGAGCAGTCTATACCGGTTCCAGCGTGATGGACGCGTCGCCGAGATGCTCGCGCAGCAGGCGCTCGATGAGCCGGATCAGCGGCTCGCCGGTCTTGGCCAGCACAAACGCTCCCGTGGCCTCGGCCCAGTCCAGCTTGAAGCTGGTGGACTCGGCCGAGATCCAGATCTGGCGGATGGGCGTGTTGGGGGTGACGACGAACTTGCTCGATCCGTCCTCGAAGAGGACATTCATCGCGCCGTTGTTGTCGTCGAACTCGAAGCTGCCGCCGGCGTCCTCGGCGGCGATCAGGGCCTGCTTGAGGCGTTCGAGGGCGCGGTCGGATTCGCGGCGGAAGGTGGTCTCGTCGATCATGGTTCCAGTGTAGCGTGGGCGCAAGGGTGCGACCGAAGGCAAAGGCCGCAGGAACGTTAATCATGAAGTAACCTCCACCCCCCGTGCTAATAGCGTAAAGTATTCAAAAAATGCAAGTTAAGCACGCGCTAAGCGCGCGCGACGTAGTAAAGGCGAAAATCTGGCTGGTTTCGGTTGCGCCTGTGCCGCGGTTTTCATTTGTGTGCGAAAAAATATCAAAGTCTTCAAAAAAGGCATGTTAAGTCTGGACTTGTCTGGACTTGGTCTGGTTTAAGTCTGGACTAAGTCTGGACTTCGTAGTGACAGTTGAGGGTTAAAAGCGAAGGCCCGGCGATTGGGCCGGGTCTGTTTGGTTTTGCTTACTGATTTAATTATACGCGTTGGAGGGAAACTAGTATGCCAACTATTTGAAATATTTAAGTTGTTTGGTTGGTGTTGGTTAGGGGGAATTTGGGGCTTCGAGGGGCTTGACAAGGGGATTTGCTGGGGTTTTTGAGTGGATCGAATCCCACCCATCGCGATAAGACTGCGATGGATGGGGCACCCGGCCAGTAAAAGGAGGCTCAGAACGGAATGTCGTCGTCGGTGATGCCCTGGTCGGCGTAGTCGGGCTGGGCGGCGGGGGTGGCGGGCGCGCTTGAGCCGTAACTGGCGGTGTTGGACTTCGAGTAGTTGTCGCCGCCTTCGCCGCTCTGACGTCCCTGGCCACCGCCGAGGAGCGTCAGTTCGTTGACGATGATCTCAGTTCTGTATTTCTTTTGTCCGGTTGCTTTGTCATCCCAGGACCGGTTGGTGATCTTTCCTTCGATGAAGAGCTCTTTGCCCTTCTTCACATAATCTCTGACGATCTCAGCGGTGCGCCCATAGACGACAATATTGTGCCACTCGGTTGAGTCCTGCCAGTTGCCCTGGGCATCCTTGCGGCGATCAGCCGTAGCAAGTCCAAAGGTTGCGACGAGTGTGCCGCCCGTAGTTGACTTCATTTCGGGGTCTTTGCCTACGTTGCCGAGGAGAAATACTTTGTTGACGCCTTTTGCCATTTGTCTACGCTCCAGTGGTGCAGTGGTTGCGAAGGATGAGAATAGCAGATTGGGGTTTGTGGGGGTGTCAACCTATTTGGGCTGGAGTGGTGGCCACTGTTCGATGACGCGGTCCACGATCTGGTCAATCAGGCTATCGGCGACCAGCGCATTCTCAGGCGCAACCTGAATGCTGCGCACGATGCCGGAATGGTCGGCGACCACGATCAGGGGAAAGTCGGTGGCGAGGAAGGCAGCAAGGGCCTCGTTGGGAACGACCAGGGTTGGCGTACCGGCAAGAAGCTCGGCGGCGGTTGGCTTGGGGGCACTCTGTGGATCGGCAGGCTGTGTCGCGGCACCGGCGGCAGCCGGCTTCGTGCTGTGCGGTGCGGCGGCTCTGGAGGCCGATTTGGGGGTTGCCTTCAGAGTTGGCGGTGGCTGGTTGGCCTGCGCCAGCAGCGCGTAGAAACGTGCATCCTGCCGATTCAGGCGAATGGCGGTAGAGGTGAACTGCTTCCCCATGCCCACGCACTGGGCGCACCAGTCGGGAAAGAGGAAGAGGACGGTCGCGGTGCCAAGCTGTTTGTCGAGAGCGCGCGTTGGGACAGAGGATGGATTGAGAAGATCGGCAAAGGTGGCGATGTCAGGCAGGGGCGAGCCGAGCAGTTGATATTGGCGGCGGGATTGGGCCGTGAGGATCGCGTCGTCCGCTGAGAGGCTGGCCGGAAGAGCGGCTTCCAACTCGTCGAAGGAGGCCGCGGCGTCCTTCGGCCGGTTGGCGAACTGCTGCATGGCGGGCAGCGCGATCGCGTCTGCGTAGAGGGTGTATAGCGGAAGAGGCGGGTGGGCGCTGGACGCTGCGGCAGGACTGGGTGGAGTGTGGGCACGCAGTAGAGAGAGCAGAATGGGCTGGCGCTGGTTGAGCAGGTTCAGCGCCTGGTCCGTGTGGATCATCTGAACGTAATGAATGGTGGCATTGGTGGCATCGGATACCAGATCGTTGTAGGGGACGGTGCGGAGCATGGTCTGCGCCGTGCCAAAGGCGTTCACGGGATCGTCGAGACGCAGGCTGGCCAGGATCTCGTACTCGAAGGCTGCGGCCAGATTGGGGAAGCCGGTAAGCTTTTCGGCGGGAGTTGCCGCGCTCTGGGCGATGAGATAGTTCGTCGCGGCCCGCCGGACGAGGTCCCACTGCTGCCCCAGGGTGCAGAGGCGGGCGTAGGCAAGCAGGTCTTCGCCGGTGAATTGCTCCGGAGTACGGGCGATGCAACTGTCGCTCGCCTGCTTCATGCCGGCGGCGAGCGCGGCAAGCTCGGCATCGGACCAGTTCTTGACCGAGCGGTGGGTGATGTCGAGAGGCCGCATCGCCTCATCGTAGGCGGACTGAGGCGAGAGCTGAGGCACCTGCGTCGAGGGCTGCGCGGGTTGCGGCGTAGGCGGGGGAGGCGTTTGTGCAGGTGCGAGGCGGGGGCTGAGTAGCAGCAGAAGAAGAACGGAAAGTTGGCGCATGATTCCCCCTCAGTAAACTAGACGAAATTTGCAGTGATTCGTCTAAAGAGACAATTCAATATACGATAAATATCGTAGTTCAGAATAGCAAACAATCAGCGTTTGCGGCGGCCGGCGAGCTTGGCGAGAGCGAGGGCGAGGGTGAGCGTGCCCAGCGGCAGGCAGGCCATGGCGATCATCAGGGCCAGCCAGCCGGAGTTGGTGCGCGGGCCTTGGTGGCCCATCCCGCCGCAGACGGTGAGCGCAAGCAAGGCGGCGATCGCTCCCGAAAGGAAGAGGCCGAGGCCGATGCGGAAGAGTTGGCGGGTGTCTGGTTGCATAAAGCAGGGAACAGGGATCAGCGGGCAAAGGCAACAGCAAAGGAAGAAGCAGATTCCTCCGCTACGCTACGGAATGACAAAAAGCCGTCAGCGGATGACGGCTTGCAGGAAGTAGATATAGACGCCCGAGACCGAGACGTAGAGCCAGATGGGGAAGGTCCAGCGGACCAGCCGCTTGTGCGCGGGAAAGCGCCCGGTGAGCGAGAAGAAGAAGGTGATGAGGATCATGGGCAGTGCGATGATGGCCAGCGGAATGTGCGTTGCGAAGAGCACGATGGCATAGCTATACCAGAGCGCTCCGGTGTGGGCGATGTGCAGATGCGTCTCGCCGTGCAGCGTGAAGTTGACCAAATAGGTGACCAGAAAGATCGACGAGAAGAGGAAGGCGAAGAACATGGAGGCGCGGTGGTGCAGGATGCGGCACTCGCGGATCTCGCGGAGGCCGGTGACCAGCGCGATGGTGGCCAGCGCGTTGAGCACGGCGTTGACCATCGGCAGCCAGCGCAGATGGGTTCCTGCGGCGTCGGTGGGCGCGTGGAAGTAGACCAGCCAGCAGATGAGCGCGCTGGCCGCGGCCGAGAGGCCGATGATCCCGAGGATGACGCCGGGCGGGGTGCGGAGGTTGGCGGGTGTGGAGTGGACTGGCATGGCGTTCGTCCTCGGTTGTCCATTCAAATCAAAACAACAGGCGGCCGCGGGCGTCGAGCATCATGGCAGCAAGCAGCAGCGGCAGATAAACGATCGACGCGTGCAGCAGGTCGCGCGCGGGCTGGCGGTGCGAGGGCGCGTCCGCGTCGTGCAGGAGCGGGCTGCGTGCCGCCTCTCCAAATCCGATCCGCGCAAAGCGAATGGTACACCACAGGTAGCCCAGCGAGAGGATTGCGGCGGCGACGGCGTACACGACTCCGGTTGTCCCCAGCGTGTAGGGCCACAGGCTGACGGGAAGCATCAGCGCGGCGTAGAAGAGCGCCTGGACAACCGTGGAGCGGACGGCGTAGCGCGTGTTCCTGATGGTGGGCGTGATGCGGATTCCGGCGCGCGCGTAGTCTTCGCGGTACATCCATCCAATGGCCATGAAGTGGGGAAACTGCCAGACGAAGAGGATGGCGAAGAGCGCGACGCCGGGCCACTCGATGAGGCCGCGCGCGGCGGTCCAGCCGATCAGCGGAGGCATCGCGCCGGGGAAGGCCCCGATGAATGTGTTGATGGTGCTGACCTGCTTGAGTGGCGTGTAGATCGCAACATAGCCGACCGCGGTCAGCAGCGTGAGCGTGCCGGTGAGCAGGTTGGTGGCGTGGGCCAGATAGATGGAGCCGAGGATGACGGCCAGGAAGCCGACGAGCAGCCCGTGCGCCAGACCGATGCGTCCTGTCGCCATGGGGCGGTCCGCTGTGCGGCGCATCAGGCGGTCGTGCTTGCGCTCCAGCGCCTGGTTCAACGCGCTGGCCCCGCAGGTGACGACCGCGATTCCGGCCAGCGCCTTGACCGCTCCCACATTGAACGGACTGATGCCGGAGCGCAGGCTGCCCAGGTAGAATCCCGCCGCCGACGTGATGAGCACCATGGTGGTGACGCGCACCTTGAACAGCGTTGCGTAGTCGGCGAGCAGGCCCGGCGGCGGCGGCGTGGCCGCAGGCGTCGCGAGCGTCTGCGCTTGGTTCTGCGATGTTGCGGTGAGGGGCACAGCCTTCAGCATAGCGCGTTTGCATTGCGCGGAACTGCGACAATGCGATGCGCCGCGCAGTGGCCGCTCGTTCCGGCCTGCCTTACTGCGCCGGTGTTGCGGCGGGAAGCGGGCCGTGCTCTTTGTCCGGCCAAGGCGGCAGCAGCTTCAGCAGCACCCACAGAATGCAGAGCGGGAGAATGGTCAAAAAGATCGCTACGAACAATCCCTCCTTCGTGGCCAGGCTCATCTTGTAGGTGGTGTACCCGAGGAAGCTCTTGGAGAACAACTGGCCGCCGATGACGACGTTCCAGCGCATGGCGAAGATTCCGATCTGCACCAGGCACCCGGCGACAACGTAGATGCGCTTGCGAATGAGGGCGGGGAGCTGGGTGACCTGAACGATTCCCAACAAGATGATCGGAGTCAGTGTTCCGATGAAGATCTGCAGCACGATCTGCGAGAAGTAGAGCCTGGTATGCACCATGAAATTGAGGCTGCGGAAGCTCTCGTCCGCCTCATAGACGCGATGGATCAGGTCCAGCATTTCGAGGCTGAAGTCGAGGATGAAGATGTAGAAGAGGTACATGGCGATGGTGTCGACGCAGGGCATGTCGATGGGCATCTTGCGCCATTTGGCGGTGCCCATGTACAGCAACAGCACCGCGGCGATGCCGCTGACCATGGCGGAGAAGATGAAGACCACCGGCATCAGCGGCGAGTTCCACCAGGGGTTGGCTTTGAGGGAGCCGAAGATGAAACCGACGTATCCGTGCAGGATGAAAGCGGACGGAATGCCGACCAGGGTGACGATCCAGCCCACCTTGCGGTCGATGGCGAGCGATCGCGGGCTGATGTTCTGGGAGCCGAGCGTCATGATGCGGTAGAGCCGGCGCAGCCAGCCGGTGGTGGACTGCGAGAGCAGAACGATGTCGCGGCGGTAGTCCAGCCAGATCTCGAAGACCAGAACGGCCATGAGGTACCACAGGTAGACGAAGCCGAACATTGCCATGGCGGAGGTGGCATGGGGAGTGAAGTACATCTCCGGCGAGCGCTCGGGATGGCCCAGGTGAAGCTGCAAGGGCAGCGGCGCGACGATAAGAAAGGCCAGCGCGGTGAGCAGCGCCAGCCGGTAGGTGGGCTTTACTGCCTCCACGTTGAAGATGCGTTCGAGCGACGCCAGAATGAAAGCGCCCGCCACCAACCCCGTGATGTAGGGGTAGAGGACGATCAGCACGCTCCACTGGAGTGCGATCTCGTTCGGATACATGAAGCCTTCCACACCGTTCATCTTGTTCTCCTGTTCCGCGGTTGCAGCGAGCGGCAATACGGGGATTCTTCCCCTTCGGCAAGCTCGGCGTCAGAATGACAATTCATCTTCGATAGCACCTGTACTAGCGGACCGAACCGTCCAGTTCGTTGTAGAAGACCTTTGCGCCGGTGGCCATCTGCGGCTTCAGCACCTGAACGTGGTGGGTCTTCAGGAATGCGTGAATGGGATCGTTGGGATCTTTCAGATCGACCAGTTGGCGCGCGCCGGTTGGGCAGTTCTCGCAGCAGGCGGTGGTCAGGCCCTTGGTGATCCGGTGATAGCAGAGCGTGCACTTGTCCGCGACGCGCTTCTCGGGATGGATGTAGCGGCAGCCGTAAGGACAGGCCTGCACGCAGTAGGCGCAGCCCAGGCAGTAGGTCTGGTCCACCAGGACCACGCCGTCGGGAGTGATGAAGGTGGCACCCACCGGACAGACCTGGGTGCAGGGCGAATTCGTGCAGTGGTTGCAAAGCTTGGGGACGAAGAAATACTTGCCCGAATCTTGGCTGGCGGCAGAGGACCCCTCCTCGCCGCCTGCACTTTGGGCGACGGCAGGGAAGCCCTCCTTGCCGCCGTCCGGCGAGATGACCTCAGGGCTCTCCATGTGCCAGTCGGTGACGTGGTAGCGCTCCACCCAGGTGCGGAAGTGCCCGTCCGGCACATCGTTCTCCGCCGCGCAGGCGCGCACGCAGTTGCCGCAGCCGATGCACTTGGGAATGTCGATCAACATGCTCCACCAGTGGTCGGTCATGGTGTAGTTGGGCGATGCCTCCGGCGTTCCGGCGAGCACATACTTCCACGCGATCGCAGCCGCGGGCAGCATGATGAGAAAATGGCGTCGGTCGAGGTTCACTTGGCTTCTCCAGTCTGGATCACAGGCCGTTGTGCGGCTGGTGGCAGGTCTCGCAGGGCACCCCGCCGGAGTGCTGCACCGGGTCGATCTGCGGGAACCCGCCCGGTTTGGCGGCGCTGGCCGCATGGCAGCGAATGCACAGCACGGTTGTGTCGATCTTGTCCGGCTGGATGGATGGGTCGTCCGCGTGCTTTGCCAACGGACCGTGGCAGGCCTCGCAGTTCACGTTCTCGTGCTTGCCCGCCTTCTTCGCCTCCGCAATGTCGGCATGGCAGGTCTCGCAGGTTTGGTGGCCGGCGTAGTGCAGCGGGCCGGCGGCAATCTCACCAATCGCGGCCCCGCGGTAGTGGCCGTACTCCCCGAAGCTCTTGGGCACAACGAAGTGGCGGACCACAAGAAACACCGCGAATGCGACGACGAAGAGAAAGGCAAAGCGGAAGAGATGTCCTGCATCCTTGGCTAAACTCATCGCGTAATCTTAGTCCCTTTCGAATTCGGGCCTGCCGGCGCCGGTGTTGCGGACCGCGATGGAGGAACAACCATCCGCATCGGCACTTGATCTGTAGATCGCTCACTTATTAATACGGGGCGGGCGCGACATTTGTATGTGAGCTACGTCACAATTTGCCGAAATGGGATGAAGCGAACCACGAATAAAATAAATATCGTCGTTTGCATAAAGGGTGACTATAATCACACAGAATTGTCCAGGGCACATCGTTGGATTGGATCGTCATTGTGAGTGATGACGGTCACATTCACTTCATGGTCTGGTACTGTACCGTTCTGTTATTGTGAGTGACGGCAGTCACAGCAACTTTATGGTTCTGTGCTCCAGTGTTTCTCAACTCGCTCTATTTTTTTGCCAACTTTTGATTAGGTGTTTTCATTAGCAACCGCAACGAAGCAGCATTCATCGAACACAAGAACCAAGGTGCAATCCAGGGACGACCAGTCTGTGCGGATGTCCTCCGCGGAGGGGCTGAATGAAACGAATTCTTCCATATTTGGCATTGATCGCGTTGCTGTCTGGGCTATCGACAAGAACCGGGATCCTCTATGCCGCGGGCGCAAAACAGCAGGCGGCTGTGGCGCAGAACGCGCCTGCTCCCAATTCTGCCGATTTTGTCGGTTCGGATGTGTGCGCGACCTGCCACGCCGAGATCGCCAAGAAGTTCAGCGACAACCCGCACGCGAAGCTCGCGCTGAGACACAATGGCACGGGCGCAACCTGCGAGAGCTGTCACGGCGCGGGCCGGGCCCACGTCGAGGGCGGCGGCGACGTTACCAAGATCAAGCAGTTGGGCAAAATGTCCACAAAGGATGTGGACGCGACCTGCCTGGGCTGCCACGCGGGAACGCATCCCAACTTCCTGCGCTCACCTCATGCCAAGGCCGGCGTGGGCTGCACCAGTTGCCACAGCGTTCATGCGGGCGATACCGAGGACAAGCTGCTGAAGGCCTCGCAGCCGAAGCTTTGCTATCAATGCCACACCGACGTGAAGCCCGCGTTCGACATGCCCTTCCATCACAAGGTGAACGAAGGCCTGGTCAAATGCAGCGACTGCCACGACGTTCACGGGACGTTTGGCAACAACAATATCCGGTCCACCGCCGACCAGAATGCCATCTGCACCAAGTGCCACATGGAGAACCGTGGCCCCTTCGTGTTTGAGCATCCCGCTGTTAAGGCGGAAGGATGCCTGGGTTGCCACACTCCGCACGGTTCGCAGAACGCCCGCTTGCTGAATGTGCCCAACGTCAATCAGTTGTGCAACCAGTGCCATAGCCCGGTTTCCGCCAGTACGGTCCATAGCATGAACACAGGATCGCCAGACCGTAATCCCTGCATCACCTGCCACACCATGATTCATGGCTCCAATATCAATCCGGCATTCATACGGTAATCGAGTCCGCCGCGCCGTCCGGCTGCAACGGACGGCGCGGCCCATAACCCGCGGCAAGAGTTGCAACAGATCGATGGATTCAAAGTCGATGGATTCAAAGCTGGCAATGTTTTTTTTCAATGAGGCTTGAGATGACGAAAATACACGGGCTCTCTCTGCATCCCACGGAACAGTACTCCCGCGCGGCTGAATCCCGGTTGGCGGCGAGCATCGGGTTCGCCATACTTCTGCTGACGACGGGCACTGCGCTCGGTCAGACTCAACCCGCGCCCGCGGAGGCAACGCAGGATGGCTATACCATCCATCAGACGGCGGACCTGGGCGGCCATATGGTCGGCCTCACCGGCAGCGGACGGATGTATGACACGCTGGTCAATATCCAGTCCGGGCCGCGCGTGCTTGGCGAAACATTTACCATGCGCGCCGTCGAGGGCACAAAGCATCCCCTGCTGGATTCGCTCTCGGCTTTCAGCTCGGGCTTCGGCGGCGATCCCAACAACTACGCCAAGCTGGACTTCTCCAAGGGCAAGCTGTATGAGTTCTCGGGAATGTTCCGCCGCGACCGCCAGTACGCCGACTACGACCTGCTCGGGGCTCCGGACAACGCGGGACAGTCGATTCCCTATGGAATGCTGCCCGGCAATGTTCCCACTGCCGCGTCCCTCAGTTGGCCCCAGAATAACGATTCGCCGGTGATGTTCAATACCGTGCGCAGAATGACGGATACCAACCTGACGATCCTGCCGCTCTCCAAGGTATCGTTCCGCGTTGGATACTCGCAGAACGTCTTCCAGGGCCCTACGCTCAGCCCCGCAAGGTCGGTCGGCAAATACGATTCCCTGGCGATGGAATATCAGCGCAACAGCACCGACGATTTTACCGGCGCGATCGACTGGAAGCCCCTGCCGCAGACCAAGATCACATTTGAGGAGCAGGTCACCCACTACAAGACAGGCTCGTACTTCACTCTGAATCCGAACGGCTTCCAGGCGCAGGAGGCGAACGGCACCCCGGTCTCGCTTGGCGACTGGGACGCTTTGTCCGCTCCCTATTCCATCTCCTCCTGCAATACAGGCAGCATGGGCAGTGCGTACACCGCCGCCGTGGGTGCTGCTCCTGCCTACTACACCATCTTCTCGGCCCCGCAGACCCCCGGCGGCCTGCCCATCGTCAATCCGGCGTGCGATGTCATCACCAGCTACCTGCGCTCACAGCCCACGCGCTCGATCACTCCCACCGAGATGCTCCGGTTCCAGAGCTCAAGCATTCGCAACGTCGCAATGAACGGCGACATCCGCTTCACCATGGCAAGTACCATTCTGCCCAACTACTACGAGAACTGGACGGGGCTGGACGGAACGATCCGCTCCGCGACGTTTACCGGCAACGCGGACGCACACCGCGCTGTTGCGTCCATCGACTATGGCATGACCTGGCAGGCCACTAAGAAGATCGCCATCGCCGACCAGGTTGACTTCTCCTCTGTCCACCAGGCTGGCTACGCCAATATCTCAACCGGAGTCACGGCGAATACAACGACGAACCCCAATGAGACCATCAATTTCTCTGGCGGGCTGGTTTCGGGGGCCGCTTTCAGCATTACCGGCAATCCCACCGGTACGCCCCTGCCTGCCTACTTCGGCCAGTCGTCCATGAGCAACAGCGTAACCGGGACCTGGGACGCCACGCCTCGCGCAACGTTCGCCCTTACCTATCGCTACCGCACCCATGTCATCGCTCTGGGTTTCCCGCATAATGTTCCCTCGACCACGGAGTCAGACACCAGTTCAGCCGCCAGTTCTACGAACCCTGGAGGCACTGTCACCATTAACGAAAACGCCGGAATCTTCAACGCTGCGCTGCGTCCCACCAGCCATTGGGAACTCAATGGCACGGTCGAGATGTCCTACGACGACAACGCGTTCACCCCGATGGGCGCGCGCCAGTTGAAGCATTACCGGGTGCATACCACCTACCGGCCGAAGCCCTGGGCCACGGTATCGGGCGCCTTCAACGACCTGGAACGGCATAACAATACCAACAACGTTGGCCCCTCCATCGACGGCCCGCTGCAGCATGTCGATTACAGCCGCAGCGTGAGCCTGGGCACCGTGCTCGCGCCCAACGAGCACTATGGGTTCGATTTCAACTACGCTTACACCGATGTGTATACGTCCACCAACATCTGCTATCTGTCCGGCGGTAGCACTATTTTCCCTGGCGCGGCCGAGACCAACAGCGCCGGCACTCCCAATCTGTGCCCGAGCCTGCTGACGGACTGGGGCCCTGTGAAGGACTTCGCGGATGCACCCACGCAGTACGCGTCGTTTGGCGTTACCTACTCGCCGAACAAGACGATCCACTCCGGCCTGGGCTACCGCATCAGCGCGGTCAGCGGCAACCAGTTCTTCAGCGACGCGCAACAGGTGAACGGCTCACTGCAATCCGCCTATCAGTCGCCCTATGTGAATCTTGCATGGACGCTCCATCCCGGACTGATCTGGAGGGCGGACTACAACTTCTATGGATACGGCGAAGGCGGTCCTTCCGGCGCGCCCTTCTGTAGCACTTCCACGCTTGCGACGTCGGCTGTTGTTCCTTGCAACTCATCCACGCTGACCGGGCCGACTGGATTGACCGAATCGCCCGCCGGTATGAGCGCGCCGCGCAACTTCCATGCCAATAACGTGACATTGTCCATGCACTACGAGTTTTAATCGCAAGGCCATCTGTTGAACGAATGAGATGGAATCGCGGGGAAGTAAACAGGAGATTGCCCATGAAGATTCGCACCGGACTTACGCTTGCCGCCATCCTGGCGGCCACCACCATCACCACCGCATTTGCGCAGGGCGCGGGAGCGGACACCTACAAGGCCAAGTGTGCGCCGTGCCATGGCGCAACTGGGACGGGAAATGCCGGGATGAAGGTTCCGCCGTTCAAGTCCCCCGAGTCCGTTAAGGCCACGGATGCAGCTTTGTCTGCCGCCATTAAAAACGGCGCAGGCACGGGAGCCATCAAGATGCCGGCCTACACCGGCAAGCTGACCGACGCTCAGATCAAGGACGTCGTCGCCTACATCCGCACCCTACAGAAATAGTAGACGCGGCTGGCGGGTGACAAGGTTTTCGTATGTGAGGGTGTGGCATGGCTGGGCCGTTATTTGCGCTCCCGGGAGTCGCTTGCGATTCAGGCAAGAGTCGGGCTATGAAAGCTTATCTGCACGGAACTGAGCCGCAAAGAATCGGTTCCGGCTGTAGAACTCTGTCTACGGCGCTTGTCCTGTTGCTGCTTCCCGGCTTTTCCTCCATGTTGCGCGCGCAGACCGACTGCCTTTCCTGCCATGCGGACAAGACGATGCAGGACGCATCGGGGCACAGCGTTGGCGTGGATGCGGACGTCTTTCATTCGAGCATTCACGGCAGCCTGAGCTGCACCGACTGCCACACCTCGATCAAGGAGTATCCCCATCCGGACACGCCGGTTGCGGTGAAGTGCGTCACCTGCCACGCCGATCAGGCGGCGGGAATCGCCGGCAGCGTTCATGCGTCGGCCAGCGCGCATCCCTGCACCAGTTGTCATGGCGACGCGCACGCCATCTTCCCCAAGGACGATGCACGGTCCGCGGTATACCCGCTGAACATCCCGCGCACCTGCGGCACATGCCACGCGAGCGATGCGCTGGCAAAGAAGTACGGCCTGCAGAATGTCTATTCGGTGTACATGGACTCCATCCATGGCTATGCCGTCAGCAAGGAGGGATTGCTGGTGGCGGCAAACTGCATGAGCTGCCACGGATCGCACCACATTCTGAGCCACAAGGACACGCAGAGCCCCACTTACAAGACAAACATTCCCAACACCTGCGGAACGTGTCACGGCGGAGTGGAGGCGGAATATTCCGCGGGTGTGCATGGCAAGGCCGTCGCCGCCGGGAACCTGGCTGCGCCGGTTTGCTCGGACTGCCACACGGCGCATGCGATCCTACAGCCGACGCTGGCGGACTTCCGCATGCAGTCCACGCCCATCTGCGGCTCGTGCCACAAGGGAAGGTTCGCCACCTACCAGGACACCTTCCACTCGCAACTGGGGCTGCTGGGCGGCTATGTGCAGACGGCGCGTTGCTGGGACTGCCACGGAGCGCACGACATCCTGCCCGCGTCCGATCCCAATTCCCCGGTCAACAAGGCCAACCTGATCAAGACCTGCGGCCGCTGCCATACGGACGCCAATGCCAGCTTCGTTCAGTATCAGCCGCACGCCAATCCGCGCAATCGGAAGCTGAACCCGGCGCTGTATTTCACCCGGTTCTTCATGAACCTGCTGCTGTGGAGCGTGCTCGGGTTCTTCTCGCTGCATACCCTGCTGTGGTTTATCCGGGCGAAGAGGGAACAGGGCAAGAGCGGGCCAGGAGGAGAGGCGAAAGATGACTGACGAGACGGGCGCTCGACCCACGCAGCAGCCGGAAAGCCAGCCGCAGCCGCAAGGCCAACCGCCGGAGAGTGGCCAGCCGCAAGTGAGCGTTAAAGAGAAGTTCTATGTGCGTTTCACGCTGGCGCAGCGGTACCTCCATGTGGTTTTGTTCACCTCGTTTCTCGGATTGGCTGCGACGGGCCTGCCCATGCGCTTCAGCGACAACCCGGCGGCGCGATTTTTCGCGCGCGAGGTGGGCGGCTTCGGCGCCATTCTTTTCCTGCATAAGTTTTGCGCCGTGGTGCTTACGCTGGCATTTCTCTATCACCTGAAAGACATCGCGACCCGCTCCTTTGTGCATCGCGAGAAGGGGATCTTCTGGGGGCCAACGTCGATGGTGCCCAACTGGAAGGACGCGCAGGACCTGATTGGCCACCTGCGCTGGTTTGTGGGACTGGGGCCCAAGCCGCAGTTCGAGCGCTACGCCTACTGGGAGAAGTTCGACTACTGGGCGGTCTTCTGGGGCATGATCGTCATCGGCTTTTCCGGCTACGCAATGTGGTTTGCGCCCTTCTTCGCAAAGTTTCTGCCCGGCTGGGCGCTGAACGCTGTTCTGGTGGTCCATGGCGAGGAGGCGCTGCTTGCCATCCTGTTCATCTTCTCCATACATTTCGTCAATACGCATTTGCGCCCCGACAGTTTCCCCATGGACATGGTGATCTTCACCGGCAAGGAGACGGACGAGGAGTTCCGCAAGAAGCGCACGTTGGAGTACCGGCGCCTGGCCGCCCAGGGAAAGCTGGAAGCAAGGGTGGGCGAGAAGCCGATATATTGGTGGGTGAACTTCGCCAAGGTCATCGGGTTCACCGCCATTCTGATTGGGCTTGTCCTTCTTGTCTTGACATTGATTGGATACTTCGGCAACGCATAACAATCTTCAGAGGTCTGCATGTTTGATTTCGAAAAGCTGAGGAAGAGTCTTCGGCTGGTTCTGTTCTACGGCAACAACTGGACCAGCCTGATCGGCGGCGCAATCACCAGCGCGTCGGCCGTTGTGCTGGTCGGTTTCTGGGTCGTCAATATCTTCGGACACGGCGGCTCCACCAATCCCTACCTGGGCATTCTCTTCGATGTGTTTCTGCCGGGTCTGTTCATCTTTGGGCTGATCCTGATTCCCATCGGCATCTGGCTGCGGCGCAGGCATCTCAAGGCGCTCGGTCAGGTCCCTTCCGTCTATCCCCGGATCGACCTCAAGGACCCGGTCTTCCGGCGCGGGATCGAGATCGTCATCGTGGCCACGTTCATCAACTTCGTCATTGTGGGCACGGCCAGCTATCGCACCGTCTCCTACATGGATTCGGCGAACTTCTGCGGCCAGAGCTGCCATGTGATGGCCCCGCAATGGGCCGCATACCAGGTCTCTCCGCACTCCCATGTGGCCTGCGTGGAGTGCCACATCGGCACAGGATTCTCCGCTGCGGTCCAGGCCAAGGTGAACGGTACCAAGCAACTGGTGGAGGTGACGCTGGGCAACTATCCGCGTCCCATCATGGCTCCTCTCTCCGTGCTGCGTCCGGCGCGCGCCACCTGCGAGGCCTGCCATTCGCCGACGCGCTTCGTCGGCGAAAAACTGCTGGTCGAGACTGTCTACGGCGACGACGAGAAGAACTCCATCACGCGCACCGTGCTGGCGCTGCATCTGGGCGGAGTGGACTCGCTCTCCCACCTTAGCGGAATCCACGGCCACCATCTCGACGACTACGAGTATGTGGCCACCGACTCCACCTTCCAGACCATCATCGCGGTCAGCAAGCACAATGCGGACGGATCGACCACGCAATATGTAAGCTCCGACTGGAAGGGGCCGGTCACGGGCGTCACCCGCCGCATGGATTGCATGGACTGCCATAACCAGGCGACCCACACCTTCCAAACCGCCGAGGACGCCATCGACGAGGTGATGGTGGATGGCACCCCCAGCGCCAGCCTTCCCTTTGTCCACAAGCAGGGGCTGCAAATGATTCAGGCGGAGTACGCCACGCAGGCCGAGGCTGCCGCCAAGATCGCCTCCGGGCTGGACGACTTCTACCGCACGCAGTATCCCGCCGTCTGGAGTGGCCAACGCGCTCAGGTGGACGCCGCCGCCAGGACGCTGGTCGCCATCTACCGGCGCAATGTCTTCCCCGAGATGAAGGTGACCTGGGGAACCTATCCCAACGGCATGGGGCACAGCGCGCCGGGGCACAATCCATCCCCCGGATGCTTCCGCTGCCACGACGGCAACCACACGTCGAAGGACGGCAAGACGCTCACCAACGATTGCTCGGTCTGCCACAATCTGCTTGCCGTGGATGAGGCGAACCCGAAGCAACTGGCCGACCTCGGCCTGCAATAGCCGCGCGATCAGCCACTCGACGCATGCGTTGGGATTTAGAATGGATGGATGAGCGAGGGTAAGGTAAATTCGCGGAAGGTGGCGGAGTCTCAGGCGGAGCGCAGCGAGATCATCTTTCCTGCGGACACCAATGCCATTGGAAACCTCTTCGGCGGACGCCTGATGCAGTGGATCGACCTGGTGGGCGCGGTGGCCGCGGTGCGCCACTCGCGGGCCATCGTAGTGACGGCAAGCATCGACCACTCGGACTTCGTGGCCCCGGCGCATGTGGGCGACCTGCTGATCCTGAAGGCCAGCGTCAACCGCGCCTTCCGCACCAGCATGGAGGTCGGCGTGCGCGCCATGGTGGAGGATGCGCTGGGCCAGACGCTGCGCCACGTCTCCACGGCCTACGTCACCTACGTTGCGGTGGACCGCGAGGGCCATCCCATCCCCGTGCCCTGCGTCATCGCCGAGACAGAGCACCAGAAGCGGCGCTTCGCCGACGCCGGTCGCCGCAGAGAGATGCGCGGCGAAGAGACTCTGAGGTCCAAGGAGATTCGCGCCGCGCTGGGCGCGGGGTGGCACGTGTGATGGTTGCTGGTTGTTGGTAACGGCATCGGCATTGACGAAATTCATGGGTTCTTCTGCATCGACAAGCTCAGGGTCAGAATGACGGCGTAAAACAGTCAAGCGCAGAATGCGCAAGGGAGATTTCTATGGGACACATGGGAGCAGGAGCGCCTCAAGGCCCGCAGCCATTGCCGGGCGTGACGTATGTGGTGGCCGTGGGCAGCGGCAAGGGCGGCGTCGGCAAGACCACCGTCGCGGTGAACCTGGCCGTCGCGCTAGGTAAACTGGGATACCGCGTAGGTCTGCTCGACGCCGACATCTACGGGCCAAATGTGCCGACCATGATGGGCATGTCGCGAGCGCCCAACATGGTGGCCGACGACCGCATCGGGCCGCTCACGGCGCATGGCGTCAAGTTCATCTCCATCGGCCTGCTTGCCCCCGGCGACAAGCCCATGGTGATGCGCGGGCCCATGCTGCACCAGATCATCCGCCAATTTTTACAGCAGGTCGAGTGGGGCGAACTGGACTTCCTGATCGTGGACCTGCCGCCGGGCACTGGCGATGTGGTGCTCTCGCTGGTGCAGACCGTCCCGCTGACCGGCGCGGTGGTGGTCTCCACGCCCAGCGACGTGAGTTTGCAGGACGCTCGCAAGGCCATCGAGATGTTCGCTCAGGTGAAGGTCGAGGTGATCGGCCTGGTGGAGAACATGGGCCGCTTCATCTGCCCGCACTGCCAGCAGGCGGTTGACATCTTTTCCAGTGGCGGCACGGAGCGCACGGCGGCCCAGTTTGGCCTGGAGTTTCTGGGCTCGCTCGACCTCGATCCGGCCATCCGCGAGGGCGGCGACCGTGGCCTTCCGGTGACGCTGGCCGGGCCGGAGAGCGCGGCGGCAAAGGAGTTCTTCGATGTGGCGCGCAAAGTGGCGGCTCGCGCGCAGGAGATCGCCGCTTCGAGCGAGCAGATTCTGGAGATCAGTTAAAGACAGTTGTAAGTTGTGAGTTATAAGTTGTAAGAAAGGCAGTTGTGAGCTGCGGGAAAGGCCTCTACTTATAACTCACAACTTACAACTGCTTTCCTCAGGCCGCGCACTGAGTTGCATAGGTAAATCTCGTCGGCGGCGCGCAGGTCGGCGAGCGTCAGGATGCGCTCTTCGGCGCGCGGGACGGCCTCCAGCAGGTGGCGGCGGAAGACGCCTGGGAGAACTCCGCTGGCCAGCGGCGGAGTGCAGAGACGGCCCTCGATGCGCACGAAGAGGTTGCTGATGGCTCCCTCGGTGAGTTCGTCGTGCTCGTTGAGGAAGAGCACCTCGTCGAAGCCAGCCTGCTGCGCGGCGGCGAAGAGCCGGTCGTAGAGCGGGCGGTGGGTGGTCTTGTGGCGGAGGAAAACATCGCTGGATAAGCTGCGCTCGGCGGCGAGCGTCACTCGGCAGGTGTCGGTTCCGGGGGCGTTGGCCGCAAGCGGCGAGTGGGTCAGCGCGATCTGCCCGCGTGGATCGAGGGTGAGGCGCACGCGATGGCGGCTGAGCGGCGCGAAGGTTGCGGCCAGCGCGTGCAGGCGAGACTCGATTTCGGCGGAATCGTACGCGCGATCGAAGTAATCGCAGGAGAGGCGCAGGCGGTCGAGGTGCAGTGGCAGAAGCGTGAAGCCGTCGCGCCAGAGCAGTGTCTCGATCAGCTCGAACGACGGCTGCGAGCGGGTGAGGAATGCGGCCTTCAGTTGGCATTCGGCGAACTCGGCCGCGGGGTCCGAGTCGTAGACGATGCCGCCGCCCACGCCCATAGTCACAGCGCCGTCGTCGAGGACGAGGGTGCGGATGGCGACGTTGAAGGTGGCGTCTCCTGAGGGGGCGATGAAGCCGATGGCTCCGGTGTAGATGCCGCGCGGCGTGTTTTCGAGATCGCGAATGATGCGCATGGTGCTGATCTTGGGCGCGCCCGTGATGGAGCCGCTGGGGAAGATGCTGCGGAATATCTCGTGCCAGCCGGCGTCGGCGCGCAGCGTGCCGGAGATGGTCGAGGTCATCTGCAGCAGGGTGGTGTACCGCTCGATGGAGAAGAGGTCATCGACGCGGATGCTGCCGGTCGAGCAGATGCGGCCGAGGTCGTTGCGCAGCAGGTCGACGATCATGATGTGCTCGCTGCGGTTCTTCTCGTCGTGGTGGAGCGCGAGCGCGGCAAGCGCGTCTTCGGCGGCGTCGAAGCCGCGCGGCCAGGTGCCCTTCATGGGGCGCGTCGTGATTTCGCGCGCGCGCACGCGGAAGAAAAGCTCCGGCGAGAACGACAGGATGGAGCGTCCCGCGAGGTTCATAAGCGCGCCGTAGGCCACGGGTTGCTGGCGGCGCAGCGCGCAGTAGAGATCGGCGGGCGAGGCGGTGGTGCGCAGGCGGATGCGATCGGTGAAGTTGACCTGATAGGTGGCTCCGCAGGCGATCTGCTCTTTGATCTGGAGGATCTTGCGGCGGTAGGCGTCAGGCGAGAGGGTGAGGGCTATCTCGTCTTCGGTGAAGGCTGGAGTGCGCTGCGAGGAGGCTTCTGTCTGCGGCAGCGGGGGCAGCGGCGGCCCGCTGAAGAGGCCTGTGTTGTGGTCGAAGACGATGGGCTCGCGGTAGACGCCGAAGCAGATGAGTGGCAGATCGCGCGGCGACTCGTCGTCGGCGATGCCTTGCAGGGAGTAGCCGCTCTCGTAGGAGAGGAAGCCAGCGATGGTGCGGCCCTCGGCGAGGGCGGCTTCAATCTGCGCGAATAGGTTGGGCAGATCGTCCGGCGTCTGCGCGGTGAGGACGCGCAGTGGGTCGAGGAAGAGATAGCTGCGGTGATTCTCGGCGTCGAAGCGCGTGGTTTCGAGGAGCACGGCGCCGGGCGTCTCGCCCACCAGCGCGTGAATCGTCTCCGGCAGAGGGGTGGGCTGGATCATGGGAGCGTGAGTGCGAGTGCGAATCTTCGAGCAGAACCACGGAAGCAGTTTCGGCAGCCATGGCTCTGCGGGAGTTTGGCGTCAGGCGATGCGGATGTGGATGGCGTAGTAGGGCTGGTTGCTGAGGGTGGGATTGAACGCCGGATGCAGTGTTGCCGCCGTTGCCGTGTGCAGTTCGAAGTAGTACTGCAGCGGGTAGGGTGAGTCGGTATAAGCCGCGGGTATCGCAGCGGTGTGGGTGGTGTCAGTCCGATGCATAGGCATGGAGAGCCAGCGCTCGCCTTGGTTGACGTGGCGATACCAGAGAATGGCCTGGGTGACGCTCGGTGGTGTGGCGACAGCGAGTGCGAGCTCGCCTCCAGGGTGGAAGGATTCGGGCGATGTATGTTTTGCTGTGATCGCGATACGCAGACTGGGCGCGCCGGCTTGCTGCATGGCCGCGTGCGCGGAAGACGTATCGCCCACATATTGCGCGAAGTGCTTTTCCAGCGCGGCGACGTCTGCATCGATCGCAGGCAGGCGGTCTGACCAGTGGCCGCGACGGAACGGGGTTGATCCGTAGCTTATATCTGAGACGTATACATTCTTCGCACGAGCAGCCATCGCAGCCCAGGCGTCGCGCGCCTTGCGGCAGGCGGCGAGGGATTGGGTTGCCGCCGCGGAATCGCCAGTCTGTTCACGGATGCTATAGAAGAGCGCGGCGCGGAAGAGGTTGGCGTAGTAGGTGCCGAGTCCATTGAGGATGAGGATGTCTTCCTCGGCGCGGCGGAATTCTGGCGTGCGGGCCTCCGACCCGGCTGCGGCGCGGGCTGCGGCCATTCCCTTGGTTGACGTGCTGACCATCGCTTCCAGCCATGCGATCACTTCACTGGAGTTGTAGCGCGCGTTCTTCGCGCCGGCGATGAGGTCTTTGGCGTGCTGGTCGATGGTGGTGAAGAGTTGCGGGTCGAGCGGGCTGATGGCGCTGACGTTGTGTGGCGCGGGCGAATCGGTGTAGAGCGACCGGCCCGTATACGGGAGGATCGAGACGGGGGTCAACATCTCCGGCCAGAACTCGTGGTTCGAGGCCGAAGGGCACCACGCGGTGGTGACGAGCGGAAGGATGCGGCTGGATGCGGCGAGCGCGGCTTCGAGCGCGGGGCCGGCGGGGCCGAATGCTTGCTTGAGATAGCGATGGTAGAAGTCCGGCGCGGTCTCCGGGTTGTAGAGGTATCGGCCCCACAGCTTGTAGGTGAGGGTGAACTTGGTGCTGTCGAGGCTGGCCGGTGCGAGCGACGCATCGGCGTATGCGTCGCGTCCGCCGGGATGGCCGGAGCCTTCGCGGCCTTTGAAGGTCAGCGGCTCGCAGAGTTCCATGCCGGCTGCCCCGCAGAAGTTGGCGGCGCGCCCATATCCGGCGGCGAGCGCGGGATCGCCCCACAGCAGGTGGCGTTGCGTCCCCGGCCAGACGCGGTACAGCAGATCGAGCCCGATGCCCTGCTGGTAGAAATCTCCATAGCCGTAGCGGGTGAAGTTGCGCGCGCCCGAAGATACGGCGAAGGTGCCGGTGACGCCTGCGCGGGGATACTCGTTGGCGCGGATGTCGGCCTGCTGGTAGCCCAGGCCGAGGTGCTCGGCCCAGTACTTGGCCCCGGCTTTGACGGGCATTCCGGTGGCGCGGGCGATCTCGATCATTCGCTGATCGAGACCCTTGGCGTGCATGTCGATCTCGATGGTGCGCGGCTTGCCTTCGGGCGTCCGCGCCGCCGGAATTGCCTCAAACAGCGTCTGCCAGAAGGGGTAGCTTCCCTCGGGGATGCCGCTTTCGCCGTGGATGCGCAGTGTGAGCCCGGTGATCTGCGGGCAGTCTTTCAGGATTGCGGCCAGCGCATCGCGGCAGTACGCGGCGTGAATCTCCGGTGTGAGCCCAACGATGTGGTGGTCGGAGTGCGGGCTGTCGGTCCACTGATAGGCGTGGGTCCAGATGCCGAGCTGGAAGTCCATGCCGCGCCGCGCGGTCTCGGCGGCGATGAACTGCAGGGTCTCCAGGTTGCGCTGGCGTTCGCCGGGTGCGAGCGCGGGTTCGACGTGGACCTGCTCGTAGCCGGGCACTTCGACCAGGTAGGGATAGGGGAAGTGGAGATAGTCTCCGGTAACGCCGCGCGGGAAGTCCCAGCCAATGCCCAGGGCGAAGTTGAAGCGGTTGAAGCGCGCTGTGGCAAGCGTGTCGATGTAGGCGGTCCAGAAGGCGCGGTCGTAGAACCAGGTCTTGTCTTCGATCTCCGAGCAGAACGCGCGGAGAACGCTGCGGACCTTGTTGGGGGTGGTTTCGATGAGCGGGGCGGAGAGGTGGAGCGCGGTGAGCGGGTCGTCACCCAGTCGAACGCGTTCTGCGAGTTCAAGAAGACCGTAAACGATGCCGCGTGTGTCACTGCCTGTTAGGAGGATCGCCGGTGTCCCCTTGTAGTTCCCGGGGATGAGAGCCATGCTCTCGGGCTGGGTGAAGCGGGGACGGTTGGCGAAGGATTTGGCGAGAGGACTGGTGACAGGGGCAATGAGGATGGTGAAGTCTGCGCCACTTTGCTTGCTGGACAACCCTTGCGGAGTGATTGCGGTGCGCAGTTTTTCCGTAGCCCATCGCACAGGCTCGTTGTCGATGAGCGGCGCATCGTCATCCGTAACGATGGCGATTCGCCGGTTTGGCGGTACTGCGTGGGCCAGTTCAACCGCCGTCAGCGACGCCGCTGCGGCGCTTAGCTTGATAAAGGTGCGGCGGGTGGGTCGAGTGGGCATTTGCAACTCCAAACGCTACAGTACAAATTATGCGAAGCGCAGGCTGACCTTGCCGGCGTGGGCAAATGCGACTTCGACCAGCGAGCCGGGGCGGGCGGGCGTGTTGCCGGTCCAGCTTCCGGTGGTGATCCACTGCCCGGCCTTGAGGCCCCCGGTGCGGGCCGCTCCCTCGTTGGCCAGGTAGGGAAGCAGGCACATCAGGTCGCCCGAGGTGTTGGAACCGGTGCGTTCCACCTGCACATTGCCGTCGATGGCCAGCGTCACGGTCTCTGTCTTGAAGTCGATCTTCTTCCAGTCGTGGCAGGCGGGGCCGTGGATGAAGCCGCCGTGCATCTGCAGATCGGCCATCGAGGAGAAGTGCGCGGCGCCCTTGGGGTCGGTCAGGCCGGACTCCAGCTCCTCGATGATGGGATGGCAACTGGCGATGGCGGCGACCACCTCGTCGAGCGAGTAGGGCTTGGCGCGCGCGGGCAGGTCTTTGCCCAGCAGGAAGGCAATCTCCGCCTCCAGCACGCGATAGCGGAAGCGCGGGCCGGCCAGCAGCGTGCCGCTGCGGACCATCCAGGCCAGAGGCATGGGTGCGAAGAAGGGCGTGGCGTCGGGTGAGCCGGCGCCGATCTTCCAGCCGCCAATGGGCCCGAACGCGGCGGCCATGATGCCGTGGACGGCGGCGGCCTCTTCCAGCGACTGCGGCTGGAGTTCGACCGGCAGGTCGGCGATGGTGGTGTGGCTGCGGCGTGCGTTCAGCAGCAGGTTGGCGGCTTCCAGAAGTTGTTGCATGCGGTCATGGGTCATGGTGGTACCAGTGTCGCTCAAACGGGCGGCTGTGTCATGAGTTTTTCAATGAAGAAACGGGAACTCCCCTATCGCCGCCGTTCCCGCCGCCGCGCCCGCACAAAGCTGCTCACCGTGAAGTAGCCGAAGACCGCCAGCATCGCCACAGCGCCCACCAGTTTCCGATGCCCGGCCGCGTTCTGGTGCCACTCCCCGCGCAGATTCCACGCTCCAACTGCGGCAAACACAACGAAGAGCCCGAAGACGACGCCCACAACCTCCAGCCACAGCACGCCCCACAGGCGCACAAACGTCCTCCATGTGGGGCCAAAGCGCCGTCCCCCGCGCCGCAGCCCCTGCCTCGTTCCACGCGCCTTGATGACGGTCTGGGCCGCGGCATGGGCCGCTTGGTGGGCCACCTTGCTGGCCGCCGTTTCATTCGCCGCAGGGGCCTCCGTCTGCGTCGAATCCGCCGCTGGGCCTGCCTGTGGCCTCGCCGACTGACCAGCGTTCGCACTCCGGCCCGCTCTCCTGCCCGAGGGATTATCCGCCGTGGCCGCGTCCACCGCAGAGGTCACCGTCTTCACCGCCTGCCGCGCTCCGAAGCCAAGCGCACGTCCAAAGCGAACCACATCCATCCTCGAAGTGTAGTGCAATTTCATGCTTCCTGTGGCCTTTGCAGGATTGTGCAAGCAGGTTTTCCCTGAGGAAAACCTCACCAGCGTCTTGCGTTCCGGGTGCTGCCATGGTGAAACTGCTCCAGCCTCTCGCCGTCGCTCCGCGAAAGCCTGTGTTGTCGTTCGCTGGTTGCTCTATAGCGCGTTCAACTTTCATGGCGTCAGATACGTATCATGAATAGCTGAGGACAGACCGCACATGAATGCAACAACATCGAATTCCACTGAATTGCATCGCGAATCGCATGGTTTCCGCGGCAGCCCGGTTCCGCTTGCACTTGGCCTGTCGCTCCTGCTTGCAATAGCGTCTCCCGTTCTGCGTGCGCAGGCCCCAGCCGCCCAGCCGCCCCAAGCTCAAACGGCGCAGGCCGTCCAGACGCTCGCATTTCCCGGAGCGGAGGGCTATGGCGCCACGGCCACGGGCGGACGCGGCAAGCCGGTGAACGCGGTGACGACGCTCGCCGACGACGGTCCCGGCTCCTTCCGCGCAGCTGTGACGCACCCCGGCGCGACCGTTGTCTTCAAGGTCAACGGCGTCATTCATCTGAAGAGCAATGTAACCCTGGCCAGCGACCTGACCATCGCCGGCCAGAGCGCCCCGGGAGACGGCGTCACCGTAGCCGACGCCAAGGTGACCATGACGGGCAGCCACAACATCGTCATCCGCTACATGCGCTTTCGCGGCGGCATCGCCGAATCGCAAGGCTCCAGCTCCCTCCAGCTTGGCAACGCCAGCCACGTCATGCTCGACCACCTCTCCATCGAGTGGGGACGCTGGGACAACATCCAGGCCGAGGGAAACAGCTACACCACGCTGGCGAACTCCATCATCGGCGAGGGCATCGTTCCGCAGAGATTCGGATGCCTCTGCGAGAGCGACTACATCTCCTTCAGCCACAACCTCTGGATCGACAACAAGAGCCGCAATCCCAAGGGCAAGGGCCACATCCAGTACATCGACAACGTCGTCTACAACTGGGGAGTCGATGGCTACGTGGGCGGCCACGGCGGGGCGGACCACTACGCCGACCTCATCGACAACTACTTCATCGCGGGGCCGGACTCCTCCGCCTCGTTCATCGGCGAGTTCACCAAGACCGACCACACCTATCAGTCCGGCAACCTGCTCGACGACAACCGCAACGGCAAGCTCGACGGCCGTCCCGTCACGCAAGCGGATTTTGAAAAAGTCAACGCGGACATTCTCCTCAAGCCCTTCGCCACTCCCGAGGTCCCCGTCCACATCGATCCCGCCGATTCCATTGTCGGCGAGATCGCCCGTAAGGCCGGCGACTCCCTCTGCCGCGACGCTGTTGATGCCCGCCTGGTCGGCGACCTGCTCTCCTATGGGACGAAGGGCAAGCTCATCGCCGACGAGAGCGAGGTCGGTGGCCATCCGCCCACGGTCGAGGCGAAGGCGGCGCTGGACAGCGACGGCGATGGAATCCCCGATGCGTGGGAGTTGAAGCATCATCTCAATCCGCACAATCCCGCCGACGCGCTTGCGATCGACGCGAAGACTGGCTACAGCAATCTGGAGCTATATCTCAACGAGTTGGCAGACCAGCCTGTCCGCCAGTGCGCGGCGTCCAGATAGCTCTTCCCTGGCGCAGCATGTCCAGCCATCGAACTCCGTATCGTTTGCCGATGAATTGCACTGCTCGAACAGCCGCCAAACGATGGGCCGAATGGAAACACCACAGGAGACTGCCATTGCGGCAGCATTCAGCCCGGCGTATTCTTGAGTTGAGAGCCCAAGAGAACGACCCGCAATGCCGTTCCAGCCGGTTGGCGTCTTCACAACGCAGATGTCCCAAGGCAGGCAAGGCAATGCGGTCGAGTCGCAGGCAGGAGTTCAATCCCAGGCAGCCCGGAGGCGGCATTGAATCAAAATGTGAAGAACCTGATTCAGAAGCTGGCCGAGGCAATCCACGAATCTGTCTCCGAGTCGGAAAAAATCGCGGGCGTGGTGAAGGACATTCGCGACCAGGGATTCAGCGTTATGCTCTTGCTGGAGGCCACCATCGGCCTCAACCAGGTCGAGGGCGAACCCGGCGAGACCAGGGACCCAGCCACCCAGGTTGCGAGCGGTTCCTTTACCCGCGGCGACCTCACCTTCCTCAAGTCCCTGCGCATCGCCCTGCCCGTTTCCGATTCTGAAGCCCACTCCGACAGCCTCAGCATCGGTTCTCCCGCCGATTCGGCAAACAACCCTTCAACCGACGCGTAGCTGGAAACCGTCCTCACCTCCACGCCCGCACGCAAGCGACCTCTCCGCTATTTCACCCCGCATGGGACTGCCCTCGGCCCTCATCCAGCCACATCTGCTCCGGGCCCGGGCGCAAATGCAACACTCGCGTGGTAGACTCTCGTTTCGCATCCAATGGTCTGGGGTCGATGCTGAATCCGCTCTGATATTCTCGTATGCAGGGTCCACTTCGCTTTCGAGGGATTGAACGATGAGAGACACACTCGGTGTGCTGCTTGCAGGCGGGGCCGGCGAACGGCTCTTTCCCCTCACCCGAGACCGCGCCAAACCCGCGGTCCCCTTCGCCGGCCAGTACCGCATCATCGACATCACGCTCTCCAACTGCATCAACAGCGACCTGCGCCACGTCTACATCCTCACCCAGTACAAGGCGCTCTCGCTCAACCGGCACATCCGCGAGGGCTGGGGTACGGTGGTGGCCAACGAGCTGGGCGAGTTCATCGAGATCCTTCCCCCCATGCAGCGTGTCTCCAAATCCTGGTATCAGGGCACCGCCGATGCCGTCTACCAGAACATATACTCCATTGGGTCCGAGGAGCCGCGCTACGTCCTCATCCTCTCCGGCGACCACATCTACAAGATGAACTACGGCCGCATGTTGCAGCAGCATCGGGACTCCGGCGCCGATGTTACGCTGGCCACCCTGCCCATCCGGCCCGACGAGGTCTCCCGATTCGGCATCGTCGAGACGGCGCGCTCCGGCGAGGTCACCGGCTTCGTCGAAAAACCCAGCTCCACAGACATCCGATCGCCCTTCGACCCCAATGTCGTGGACGCCTCCATGGGGATCTATCTCTTCAACACAGACACACTCCTGCCCGAACTCATCCAGGACGCCGAAAACCCCGACTCCACCCACGACTTCGGCCACGACATCCTGCCCGGGTTGCTCGGCCGGGTCAAAATTCACGCCTTCACCTTCGTCGACGAGAACAAGCAGCGCGCCCGCTACTGGCGAGACGTCGGAACCCTGGAGGCCTACTACGAGGCCAACATGGATGTCGCCGGCATCACCCCCATCTTCAACCTCTACGACAAAAGCTGGCCCATGCGCACCCGCCCATACCAGTACCCCCCAGCCAAGTTCGTCTTCGGCGAGCCGGGACGTACCGGCATGGCCATCAACTCCATCGTCTGCTCCGGCTCCATCGTCTCCGGCGCGGTCATCCGCAACTCCGTCGTCAGCCAGGACGTCCGCGTCAACTCCTACGCCGACGTCGACTCATCCGTCATCTTCGCCCACGTCAACATCGGCCGCCACTGCCGCATCCGCCGCGCCATCATCGACCGCGATGTCCACATACCGGACGGTACGGTCATCGGATACGACCCCAACGAGGACAAGAAAAACTACTTCGTCTCAGAGAGCGGCCTCACCATCGTCACCCGAGACTACTCCGTCTACGAGAACCCAGTCAGCCCACTCTTCCTCCAGCCCGGTAACACCTGGTAGCGTCCCAACGGAGAAGCCATGCCCATCACCACCGGTTAAGGCAGCCGGTAAAGTGTCAGCTTTAGCGGAGAGCCAACGATAAACAACGAGCCATCAGGAGAAAATGCAGTCCACGACTGCTCTTCGCCGGGCACGTCTGGCGTGATCTCAGTGACAGGCTCGCCCGTATCAACCGAATAGATGACGAAACGCTCCTGCTTGAGCGTATGCATTCCTGAAAAGTTCCCCGCTTGTAGTGCAAATCGCTTGCCATTCTGTGAAACACCTGCATATGAGAAAGAATCCTTCAAAGGTAGAGTCCTGACTAGATTTCCGTGAATATCGACGATCAAAGGGTTCTTGCAGCCAGGTTCGAGAATTAGATCGTCGGTCAGAAACTGTGGCCTGCCCCCGCATTTGCCGTGGTAGAGGAGATGCTGTCCTGTTGCGTCCGTATAGGTGACGAAGGCAGTATCCTTTGGATAATCGCTAATCCAGTGCGCGTTATCTGTCACAAATCCCTTGCTGTTAACTGAAGTGTCGACGACGCCATTAACTGTAAGCGCCGTCGGTTTCAGCGTCTGCGCATCAATAAGTTCATATCCCGGACTTGTTGCATTCCCTAGCGTTGAGCCGTCCGGTGACACGCATTGAACTCGCCCGTTCTTATGACCCGTCGCATGGTAGTCAAAGCTACCGTCATCTATTAGGTCCGGCGTTAGCCGCAACACACTCGAACCGGAGACGATAACATGTGCATCATTCGTCGCAAAAATCGCACGCACACCGAAACCGACAAGCTCGCGTGAATCCTTAATCTCACCCGTCTTTATGTCGAGTGATAAGAGTTGATACTCCTGCTTCGGCACTATACCCACCAGTGACGACAACACGATGCGATCACCTGCGAATACGACGCTACGGGTAGCTGCAAAGATCGATCCAGTCTGGGAGTCTACATGGGGAGCTGAGACCGTCGCGCCTGCACTGCCAATGGTAATGCCCACTACTGGTTTGCCCTTCGACAGCGGACCTACTGACCAAACATGCGTTGGCTGAGGTGGTTTCTGGGCGAATCCGATGGCTACCGACACCATCAAGAACATCGTTGCTTGCGTGAAGAACTTCGAAAACTGCGAGCCCAATTTCATACATACCTCCGTGCGGGCTTAGTAGCCCTTGGTGTGCAAGAAGAACACAACCGCGCTAGCCACCAGGCAATAGATTCCGAAGAGATACCAGCGGCCATTCTCCAGCCAGTTGCTGAGCCACTTCAGCGCCACCAGTCCGGCGAGGAAGGAGAAGACCGCGCCCAGCAGGCTCATCGCCACAGTCCCATGCAGGTCGATCGGTGTGCCGCTCGCCGCCGCCGCGTGGGTCGCGTGCAGCAGGCGCAGCCCCTCCCGCACGATGGCGGCTGGCGTGACCAGGACCGCAAGCGCGAAGCTGAAGCGCTCGGCGCGTTGCTTGGTTGCGCCCGTCAGCATCCCGATGGAGATGGTCGCACCCGAGCGCGAGAGGCCGCGAAAGGGCAGCGCCAGCCCCTGTAGCAGTCCCATCCAGCCCGCCTGCCGCATGGTGACGCTGTCGGATGGCCGCCGCGTCAGGCTGGCCGCCACAGCCTGCGCCGCAGCCGCCGCGTCCAGCTTCTTCTCACGCAGTCCGGCGATCAGGATTAGAATCCCGGCACAGGCCAGCGCGGGTGCCATCAAATCCAGCCTGCCAAACAACATCTCGATCTCCGCGGTTGAATGGCCCTTGAGCACTGTCATCTCGATGGCCTTGATGAGTCCGTAGCCGACGACGCCGGTCAGCGCCGTCGCATAGACAAGCCGCAGCGCAAACCGCTTGAACGCGTCCACCGTGGCAAAGTAGCTCTGCCTCCACTGCTGCCAGAAGTACGCAATCACCGCGAACATCGTGCCGGTATGCAGCATCACCAGCAACAGCGTCATCTGCGGCGACGAAGGGTCGAGCCCCATCAGCTTCTCGGCGACGACAACGTGGGCGGAGCTGGAAACCGGCAGCAACTCGGCGAGTCCCTGCACAATGGCCAGGACGATTACATGAAAGAAGGACATTCCATTATTCTAGGCGATCCCGCGCGCCACCGAAGGAGATCAAGTTCGCTCGAACCTCGAACCTAGAACCTCGAACCTGACACCTCACTCCCGGTCGTTCCCGTAGACCGGGATCTGCTGCTGCACGCGATACGCAATGCTGGCCGCACGCGCCGCGTAGTCCGACTGCGGATACTTCTGTTTCAACTCTGCCGCCAGCCCCACCGCATTCGCCGCCGCCTGCTCTGATCGCTTCTTCTCGTCCTGCACCGTGTACATCTCCACCAGCACACCCTCGCGATAGGTTGCGTTGTAGAGCGCCTCGGCGGCCTTGGGGCTGTCGGGATAGCGGTCGGCGTACTTCTCGTAGAGGACGGCCTCCATCTCCGGGCACTTGGGCAGCCCCTGCCAGTCGCCGCAGAGCTTGTTGTCGATCAGGTCGTAGGCGGCCAGCGCGGCGAACTTCGATGCCGGGTAGAGCTTCATCACGCGCTGCATCTCGCCCTCGTAGAGCTGCGGCCGCAGGTACGCCTCCTGCTCGTGGGCCGAGGGCAGGGTGCCGATGTCGGCCTTGTCGATCTGCCAGCGCACGTCCGCCGCACGGAAGATCGCCTCCGCCGCCAGCGGAGAGTCGGGGAAGTAGTCGGCCACGCGCCGATAGAGCAGGTGCGCCTCCTCGGCCGCGTCTTTTGGTGCGTGCGGCTGCTCCGCCTGTTCTTCAAAGTTCGCGGCTGTGCCGTACAGAATCGCATCGCCGTTGGCCGTCGCCTGCGTCACAATGCCCTTGTCGTGAATCCATCCCGAGGCCGGCGTCACGGTCTCGTCCGCGCTGAACTCCGGCTTCTGGTCGTCGGCCTGCTCGTCCGGCGCGTCGGTGTTGGCGAAGACGCGCACCCACGCGCCGTTGCGCTCGATCACCACCACCTCGTGGCCCGGCGTCACCTCGGCAATGTGCTGCGCGTTGTCGTCCGCCGCAACGAACACAATCGCCGGATGCACCAGCGTCGCCCGCGCTGCCCGGTCGTAGCCGGAGAGCGTGTCCTTCGGCTTCTTCTGCGCATTCAATCCGCACGATGCCGCCAGCAGCAGAACCAGCACAATTCCTGTAATCCATACGCGCATCGCTCTCATGGAGGCAGTTCTCATGAAGATATTAGACTCCCACTCGCCCTCACGCGGAAGCCGCCCTTGCGGCACCCGCATCCAACTCGCGCCGCAACTCCGGCTCGATGTTCCCGCCGCTCAACACCGCGACCAGCCTTTGGCAACGCGGCAGCTCCGCGTGGTGAAATAGCGCAGCAGCCAGCGTCACCGCGCCGCTCGGCTCGGCAACCAGCCCGGTCGTCGCCAGCAAGCCGCGCATTGCAGCCAGAATCTGGTCCTCGCTCACCGTCACAATCCCATCCACGAAGCGCAGGATGTGTGCAAAGTTCAGCTCGCCCAGCGACTGTGTGCGCAGCCCATCGCAGCGGGTGCGCGTCGTCATCTCCGCCGGCCACTCCACCAGCGTCTTCGTGTCGAACGACTCCTTCGCATCCGCCGCCAGTTCCGGCTCCGCACCCCACACCTCGATCCGCCCCTCCCACTGCGGCGGCGCAGCCAGCTTCACCGCCGCTGCGATCCCGCTCAGCAGTCCGCCGCCCGACACCGGCGACAGAACCACCACACCGCCTCCCGCATTTGCTCCTGGAGCCTTCGACGCGTCTGGCCCAATCACGCCAAGCTGCTCCAGAATCTCCAACCCGCACGTCCCCTGCCCGGCAATGATCGCCGCATCGTCGTATGGCGGAATGATGCTGTAGCCATGCGTGCGGGCGAGTTCCTCGGCCTTCGCCCTCCGCTCGGAGCTGGCCGGCCCCACCAGCACAATCTCCGCGCCCAGCGCCTTGGTCGCTTCGATTTTGATCGCCGGCGCGTTCTCCGGCATCACGATCACCGCGCGCGCGTCCAGCGCCCGCGCCGCATACGCCACGCCCTGCGCGTGGTTGCCGCTGGAGTAGGTAATCACGCCGCGCCCCAGCTCGTCGGGCGAGAGCTGCGCAATCCGGTTGTACGCCCCGCGCAGCTTGAAGCTGCCAATCGGCTGCTCGCTCTCCGCCTTGATATACAGCTCGAACGGCAGCTCCGCCAGCCCGGCCAGCCGCAGCCGCTCCGGCCGCACCCGGTGCAGCCCCGTCCGCACCGCAACCCCGGCCAGCCGCCTCTGGGCCGCGCGAATCTCGTCCAGTGTGATGATCTGAGCCATCGCCGTTCTCCCGTCGTTCCTCCCATTGTCCGGCGCGCGGACGGGTTGGGCAAGAGGTCCTGCGTGCGCCAAATAATTACGGATGACAAATCACGCAGCGGTCGGGTAATGTTACGGCGCAATGAATCTGGCAGGGAATGGAGCGGCGTAGGCCGCAACGCTCGATCTGTGTCAGCGTTCCAGGAGGGAAAACCTTGAAGATCGCAATCCCCTGCCTGCTCGCAGGCACCACTCTGGCAGTTCTCTTCGCGTTCTCTGGAACCACCGCAAACGCGCAACAAACCTATGTAAGCCGCTACGATGTCTACGCGGGATTCGCCGACATCGACAGCCCCATGCTCGGCCTCAACGAGCACGGTTTCCACCTGCAGGCGGGGATGAACATGCGCACCTGGCTCTCGGTGGGCGCGGACTACAGCGAGGGAACCGGCTCGCAGGTCCTGACGCCGAACCTTCTGCCCGCGGCAACGCAGACCACGATCGATAACGAAATCACCTATTTGGAGTCTGTGAAGCAGCTGCCTGCGGGCTACCAACTCGCCGTGCCGGCCACCGCTGCCACCCAGACCTTCGCCTTCGGGCCGCAACTGGTCAACCGTCACTATTCGAAGCTCACTCTCTTCCTCCGGCCGTCGCTGGGAGCGCTGCGTGAGCGCGCCGTACCCTACGCGAACCCGGCCGATCCTTTTGAATCGGGTGTCGTAGCATCGCTTGCGCCCGCCGGATTCAAGCTCGACTGGACCGGCTTTTACGGCTTCGGGGGCGGCGCCGAGGTCGCCGTCAGCAAGCACTTCGGCCTTCGCGGACAGATGGACGTGGTCTATAACCACCCATTCAACGACATCCTGGCCGATGGCCGCTGGACCTATCGCTTCTCGGTCGGCCCCAGCTTCCACTTCGGCCGGAACGTGGCCGCGGGCGGAAAGAAGGGCCGCAAGCCGTAGCCGCATTAACGACTGACAGAACCCTCCGCCGCGTGGATCATCAGCGCGAAGAAGTGAATGAGCCGCCACTGGTCCATCGCTCCCGGCTTTGACCCGTTGAGGTCCAGGTGCGAGAGCACGGGGCTCACCAGCATCGCCTTCAGCACGTCCGGCGGTAGCTCGCTGGCCATCCACAGCGTCTCCGCCGAGGGAATGATGTTGTCCCCCTCGCCATGCAGCAGGTAGACCGGCGTGCCCAGCGCGCGCAGCCGTCCCTCTGGCGAGAGGCCCGGCGACTCGCCCGCGTGGCGCGCAATCGACGCCGCAATTGCCGAGCGCGTAGCGGGCAGCGACGTATCCATCAGGTCCCGCGCCTCGCGCCGCTGCGCCTCGGTCATTCCCAGCTTTGCCGCAGCCTCGCCGGGCCTGTCCTCGTAGAGGTGCGCCTTCAGCAATGCGCGCACCGGGGCGAGATCCTGCGCGGGGACGTAGTCGTCGAGGTTCTCGTACTCCAGCACCAGCGGGCCGTACTCGTGCGGCGGCAGCGTCTCCACTGAGCCGTCGGGACGCGCGTCGCGTCCGGTCAGGTAGTAGTCCGCCACGCGCAGCATCGAGTCCTGCGATCCCACCGCGACGACGAACCTGAAGGCCGGGTGATACTGCGGTTCGCTCGCCGCCACCAGCGCCAGCCCGCCGGAGAAGCTCAGCCCCATCACGCCCACCGGCCCGCCCGTCTGCGCAGCGAACCACTTCACCGACTCGCCGATCGTCGCGACCGAGTCCTCACTGACGTGGTAGTCCTTGATGCCGGGCAGCTCCGGCGTCAACACGCGGATGCCGCAGCCCGCCATCGCCGCCGCAAAGCCCACCAGCCGCGGCTCGTCGATGCCCAGGTGATGCACGCCATGGAAGACCACCATCGCCGGCGCGTGCGGCATGTTGCGTGGTGTGTAGACCCGCGCGCGCACCTGCTGTTGGCCGTTCGAAGTTGCGATTGAAAGACTCAGGTCCTCGGTCGTCACCGGGACCGTCAACTTGCGCGCAACCCACGGCACGGGCTGCCCCGCCACCTCGCGCAGCACCGCGACCGCCTGTAGATGCGCGCTGGCAAACGGCCACGCCGTAACCCAGAGCAGCGCAATCCCCGCCGCCAGAATCGCAAATAGAAGCGTGCGCCTCACCTAGGTCTGCGGCCCCAGCACCTGGTCCTTGGCGTCGTTCAGCGTCACCTTGAAGTCCATCTTCTTGCGCCCGCGAAATACCGTGACGGTGACCGTATCGCCGGCGTGTTTCGCGTTCATCGCCTCCGAGAGGTCCTCCGGGCTGGCGATCTCCTTGCCGTCGAAGCCCACGATCAGGTCGCCGCCCAGCATCACCTGCGTGTTGCCCTCATAAGCGCGCTGCGTGCCTCCGTGCAGGCCCGCCTTCTCCGACGCGCCACCCGGCAGTACGCGCTCGATCAGAACGCCGTAGTCGGCGGCCAGTCCGATCTGCCCTGCGATGTCGGGATTGATGCGTAGGCTCACAATGTCCAGCGTGGGCCGCCGCACGCGCCCGTACTTGGCGTAGTCGTCGAGCACCGCCTTGGCCGTGTTGATGGGAATTGCGAAGCCGATGCCGGACGACTGGTCGGCCCCGTTCTGCGCGATCATCGTGGTGATGCCGATGACCTCGCCGCGCGAGTTCAGCAGCGGCCCGCCGGAGTTCCCGGGGTTTATCGACGCGTCGGTCTGGATCGCGCCCTCGATGGGGTTGTTCTCCGGGCCGCGCACGTCGCGGATCGCCGAGATGATGCCCCGCGTCATCGTGCCCGAGAGCCCGAATGGGTTGCCGATGGCATAGACGCGCTGCCCCACCATCAGCCCAGTGCTTGTCTCGGCCAGTATCGCCGGAACCAGGTTGGGCGCGTTGATCTTCAGCAGCGCCAGATCGTGACCCTTGTCCACGGTCACCACCGTCGCTTTGTACTGGTGCTTGTCGAAGAGCGTCACCTCAACATTGCCGGGCTGTGCGTTGCCGATCACGTGGTTGTTGGTCAGGATCAGCCCTTCCTTGTTGAGGATGAAGCCAGACCCCTGTCCCGCCATCGGCACCGGTCCGTAAAAGAAGTCGAAGCGCACCTCGGTCGTCGTGATGTTGACCACGCTGGGCAGCGCCCGCTTGTAGACGGCGATGTTCTGCTGCTCCTCGGCGTCGAAGGACGGCGCGGCGGAGGCCACATTCAGATCGAAGGCCCCATCCTGCCCGCGCAGCGATTCGATGCTGGCCGCGGAGCCGCCCGACGCATGCATCGCGGCCAGCCACGGAGCCAGCACGCCGGTCGACGCCAGATGCGTCGTCACGAGATAAAACCCGGTAAGCAGCAATACCACAAGCAGAACAGAACGATATTTCATCGCAGAAACACCCGGAACTTCGTAATCGGCGGAGAACCACCGCACCATTCAATTGTAGTCAGTCCAGGCCAAGTGAGCTTCCGAAGGATGTGCGAATCAGCCTGGCCGGCTGCATCGCGTCGTCCTTCAGCACCGGCCACAGCGCGTCCACCTGCGCCTGCAACTGCTCAATCGATCCATCGTTCGTCAACACATAATCGCAGTTCACAGCGTTTCGTTCTGTTTCAGACTGCCGTGCAATGCGCCGTCGCGCCTCTGCCTCCAGCGCACGCCGAGCCTCTTCGCTCAGAGTCTTCCGGCCCGCCGCGCGCGCGATAAAACGTGCGATCTTCAACTCCTCCGAAGCCTTCACAAAGATGAGCCGGTCGAAGCGTCGCTGACAGCCGCCCACGCCTGCGTACTTCGTCTCAAAGATCAGTGCGGACTCGACAATCGCCACGGCATCCGCATCGCGCGCGGCGGCCTCTTCGATCAATTCCGCCTGACGCGCAATCACCGCCGGATGCACGATCGCGTTCAGCTCCTCCAATCGCCCGGCGTCTTTTTCCGCTCCGCCGAATGCGATCCGCGCCAGCGCCGCCCGGTCGAGCGTCCCGCAGGGAGATCCATCTGCTCCGTCCGCCTTCACCACCGCCGGACCAAAGTGCGCCACAATCGCCGCATACACCGGCTCGCCCGGCTGCATCATCGCGCGCCCAATCTCGTCTGCGGAGAAGACAACCGCACCCAGCTCCGCGAACCGCTGCGCCGCGGTCGACTTGCCACTGCCCAGCCCGCCGGTGAGGCCCACGCGCAGCATCGCGCTACGCCTTCGCCGCAGCTTCTTCGCTGCGCCCCGCACCAGCTTCGCACAGTAAAGCCGCGCCCCGCCGAGCCTTCGCCGCCTGCACCGTGTTCTTCATCAGCATTGCAATGGTCAGCGCGCCCACGCCTCCGGGCACCGGCGTGTAGGCTCCGGCCAGCGCGAACGCCGCCGGATGAATGTCCCCCACCAGCGTCGAGCCACGCTGTACAAACTGATCAAACCGCTTCTTGTCGCCAGGAAAGAGGCGTTCCACTTCGTCCAAACTGGTCAACCGATTGATGCCGACGTCTACGAGCGTTGCTCCCGGCTTCACCATCTCCGGGGTCACAAATCCCGGTCTGCCGATGGCCGCCACCAGAATGTCCGCGTCGCGCGTGTAGCGACCGATCTCTACCGTCTTGCTGTGGCACACCGTCACCGTCGCCGAAGCGTTCAGCAGCATCATCGCCACCGGCTTGCCCACAATCTCCGACCGCCCCAGAACCACCGCGTGCTGCCCCGCCACCGGCACTCCGCTGCGCTTCAGAATCTCCATGATCCCCGCCGGCGTGCAGGGCGCCAGCGCAGTTCCGGCCTCGACGCCATGGGACGCGGAGCTCTGCAATCGCCCCACGTTGATGGGATGGAATCCGTCCACATCCTTCTCCGGCGACACCGCCTCCAGCAGCCGACGCGTGTCCACATGCGCGGGCAGCGGCAGTTGGATCAGAATCCCATCGATCTCATCGCGTGCGTTCAATCCCGCGATCAGCTCCAGCAGTTCTTCCGTCGCGACGCTCTCGGGTGGTGTCAGCATCTCGCTGAACATTCCCAATTCGGCGCATGTCTTCACCTTGCTGCGCACATAGATCTCCGAGGCGGCGACGTGGCCCACCAGCACCACGGCCAGCCCCGGCGTAATCCCGCCCGCAGCAAGCGCCCTCGCCTGCTCGGCGACCTCCGCCTTGATCTGGGCGGCAATCTCAATCCCATTCAGAATTCGCGCTGTGGCTTTCATCCTGAGTACCATGGTACCGCGCGGCTGGCCGGTCGTGTGTTCTGAATCGGGCCCGTCCGCTGAAGTCGCTGCCTCATCCCGAGACGCAGTTCACCTCCGCCCGGCTTCCGCCGATAAGCGGGGCAGGAGGGTGGCCATGGCAGACAATTTCCCCGCAAGCTGCGCGATTGAAAAATTCACCGCGGCCGACCTCACCTCTCTGCGCGAGGAGCTGACCCAATCCGGCCTCGACTCCCGGCAGACGGCGGAGCTCATCGGCGTGTTTCTCACTGTGCGTGGATACGGAGTTTCAAGCCATGCGGCCTGCGGCGCGGCCTCGCGCATCGAATCGGTTGGCTGCTCGCTGCAGTCGATGCAGGAAGAACTGGAAAAAGTCGCCCTCGTCATGTAACTCGACCGCTCATCATGCACCGCGACTGTGCGTCATGGAATACGACTGGCAGACCGCATCGCACCACTCGTTCCGGCCCATCCGCCGGAGTCGTTCCTGCCCGATTCAAATCTACTTTAGAGCTGGGTTGGCGCTTGCTTCGCTTCAACCTCGGTGATGCGCAGGCGTTCGCCGGGAGCCAGATAGCTCTTGCGCCGAAACCAGTCCTCCATGGCGACGGCGAGGTGGTCCAGAGGAACGCGGAGCCCAACTTCCATCAGCCCGTCCGCGATAGGCAGCGTGTCGTCGAAGAGCGCGTCGTTGGTGAAGTTGCGCATGGCGAAGTTGTCGATCTGCGCGATGGGACAGCGCTGCGCTAGGCCGGCGGCGTCGATGCGTTCGATAGTGAGTCTGCGCGAGAACATAATGACAGTTGTGAGTTGTGAGTGAGTCGTTGTATAGCCTAGCGAATCGCTGCCATTGCCGCGCGGAAGAGCACTTCAAAGTCCTCGGCGGCGGCGGGCTGTTTGGCAATGGCGGTCTCGATCGCCCGCTGCGCGATGGGCCGCGCATAGCCGAGATTCACCAGCGCGGAGAGCGCATCGTCGCCCGCCGGGCCGTAGCGCGCAGCCTGTGCCGACGGCGCGACGGCCATATCGTCCAGCTTGTCTTTGAGTTCGAGGACGACCCGCTCGGCGGTCTTCTTTCCGATCCCCGGAATCCTCGTCAGCGTGGCGTGGTCGCTCGAGCGGATGGCCGTCACCAGTCGCGCCGTGTCGATGCCGCTGAGTACCGTGATCGCCAGCTTTGGTCCGATGCCGCTGATCGTCAGCAGCTTCTCGAACATCCGCTTCTCCTGCGGCTCGGCGAAGCCGAAGAGGGCGAACTGGTCTTCGCGCACATGGGTGTAGATGTGCAGCCGCGCATCGGCACCCTCCGGCGGCAGCGAGGTGAAGGTGGCCACGCTGATTGTGACATCGTAGCCAACGCCGCCGCACTCGACGATGGCCTGGTTCGGCGACTTGGAGAACAGGCGGCCACGCAGAAAAGCAATCATTCCGCTGATTGTACTCGAGCCACGCCGCTCGATAAATGGTTCAGCCGCGGAGGGTATGTCAAACGCGCGTATAGACCTTCCTCATCTCCCCGCTCGCCGCAGTACATACACCGAGGCGCAGAACTTCTGGTGCCTCTATTGTTATCGAATTCCTACGAATTTATGCGTCTGAAGGCTCAGGCGCCACACGGGATGATCGAGGCAGTAGCGCAGTGCCTGTTCTGTGTTGGCCTGCCGGTCGGGGCCATCCATCGGCTGCAAAAAAAAGTGCCGGAACGCCAGCCCCGCATAGCTCTCCGGCCTCGCGCCAGCCTGCGGAAAGACCAGCTTCAATTCATCGCCCGAGCGCTGTACCAACCCAGCCCTGGCCTTCGGACTGACGCAAATCCAATCGATCCCATCGGGCGCGGCAACCGTTCCATTGGTCTCAACGGCAACCTCAAATTCGCGCGCGTGCAGCGCATCGATCAGTGCTCGATCCAGTTGCAGCAGCGGTTCGCCTCCGGTGCAGACGACAAACTTCTTTCCCGCCGAAGGACCCGCCCGCCAGGCCGCATCGATCCGCGCCGCCAACTGCTCTGCGCTCTCGAATCGTCCGCCATCCGGCCCTTCCACCCCGACAAAATCCGTATCGCAAAATCTGCATACAGCCGCCGCTCGATCTTCCTCACTTCCCGACCAGAGATTGCATCCCGCGAACCGGCAGAAGACGGCCGCCCGCCCCGTCTGCGCTCCCTCACCTTGCAGCGTGTAGAAGACTTCTTTGACCGCGTAACTCATGGCTGTTTCTCGTCGTGGCTCATGACCGCGCCACGCTGTACTGCAATGGGTCGGTGAGTCCATTCTCTCTAAATCCTTTTTGCCGGAGTATGCAGGAGTCGCAGCCGCCGCACGGCAACCCGGCCGGCGACGGATCGTAACAACTGCTGGTCAGCGAGTAGTCCACGCCAAGCTCCAGCCCCTTGCGGATGATCTCGGCCTTGGTCAGCGACATTAGCGGCGCATGAATTTTCAGGGCCTGCCGACCCTCCACTCCGGCCTTGGTCGCGAGATTTGCCATCCGCTCAAATGCCTCGATGAACTCAGGACGGCAATCGGGATAGCCGCTGTAGTCCAGCGCATTCACGCCAATAAAAATATCACTGCAACCGAGGACCTCCGCCCAGGCCAGCGCGAAGGAGAGAAAAATAGTGTTGCGCGCGGGCACATAAGTGATGGGAATTCCGCCGCTCATCTCTTCGGCCGACCGCCCCTTGGGTACGTCGATCTCCGTGGTCAGCGCGGAGCCGCCAAAGGCGCGCAGATCGATCGATGCAATTCGGTGTTCTTTCGCGCCACCGGCGCGCGCCACCATACGCGCGCACTCCAGCTCCCAGGAGTGGCGCTGCCCATACGCAAACGAGAGCGCATAGACGTCATACCCCGCCGTCTTCGCAATCGCGAGTACGGTCGCAGAGTCCAGCCCGCCACTCAACAATACAACTGCCTTCGACCTCTGACTGCACATGAGCGGCGTCTCCCGATGTTAAGGGTACAACGGTTCGTCGTCCCGCTCACTGCAATGCTGCAAGAGATGCCCCTGCGCTACTTGGCAGCCGCCGGCGTCATCTTGTCCAGGGCCAGATTCAGATCGAGCACATTCACCCGCGGCTCGCCCAACAGGCCAAACTGCCTCTGCGTAATATGCGCCGAAACCAGGTTCCGCATCGTGTCCTCGCTGACGTGCCGCTCGGCTGCCACACGCGCCACCTGATAGAACGCCGCGGCGGGCGAGATGTCCGGGTCCAGCCCCGACGCCGACGCCGTCGCCAGATCGATCGGCACAGGCGCATTGGTTCCCTTGGGGTTGAGCGTCTGCACTGTCCCGGCCACGCGCGTCGCCAGCGCGCTGTTGGTGGGCGCATAGTTCGAGCCGCCCGAGGCGGTGGCATCGTATCCATTGCCCGATCCCGCCGCCGATTGGCGCGACCAGAAGTAGCCCGGCCCGCTGAATGCCTGCCCAATCAGGTGCGACCCCACCAGCACGCCGTTGCGCTCGATCAACGAACCCTCGGCCTGCCTGGGGAAGAACACATGCGCCAATCCCGTCACCGCCAGCGGATAGACAACGCCCAGCAGCACAGCCGTGACCACCGTGTACAGCACCGCCGTAACAATATGTTTCTTCATCGCTTTTCCTCGCTTCACCCACGTTTGTCATTCTGAACGTAGTGAAGAATCACCGCATTTGCTCTTCAACTGATAACCTGCAACCTGCATCTGACAACTTTTCTCACACCAGATGGATCGACGCGATAATCATGTCGATCAGCTTGATGCCAATAAACGGGGCAATGATGCCGCCCATTCCATAGACCCACAAGTTGCGCTTCAGCAGCGCCGCCGCCGACATCGGCCTGTACTGCACGCCGCGCAGCGCCAACGGGATCAGCGCAACGATAATCAGCGCATTGAAGATCACAGCCGAAAGAATCGCCGACTCCGGTGATCGCAGGTGCATCACGTTGATGATCGCCAGTTGCGGGAAGACCACCATGAACATTGCCGGAATAATCGCGAAGTACTTGGCCACGTCGTTCGCAATGGAGAAGGTTGTCAGCGCGCCGCGCGTCATCAGCAACTGTTTGCCGATGCCCACAATCTCGATCAGTTTGGTCGGATTGGAGTCGAGATCGACCATGTTTCCCGCCTCCTTCGCAGCCTGCGTGCCGGAGTTCATCGCCACGCCCACGTCCGCCTGCGCCAGCGCCGGAGCGTCGTTTGTGCCATCGCCCGTCATCGCCACCAGCTTGCCCTGCGCCTGCTCGCGCTTGATCAGGTCCATCTTGTCCTTGGGCTTGGCCTCGGCCAGAAAGTCGTCAACGCCTGCCTCGCGCGCAATCGCCGCCGCGGTCAGAGGATTGTCGCCGGTAATCATGATGGTCTTGATACCCATGGCGCGCAGTTGCTCGAAGCGTTCCTTCATGCCGCCCTTGACGATGTCCTTCAGATGAATCACGCCCAGCGCGCGGCCATTCTCCGCGACCACCAGTGGCGTGCCTCCCTGTCGCGCCACCTTGTCCACGGTGGCCCGCACCTCGTCCGGCAGAATCGACCCGTTTTCTTTGAGGTAATTCGCAATCGCATCCGCCGCGCCCTTGCGAATACTGCGCCCCTCCATGTCGATGCCGCTCATGCGCGTCAGCGCGCTGAATGGGATGTACTCCACATTCAGGTTCGCCAACTCGCGCCCGCGCAGGCCATACAGCTCCTTGGCCAGAACCACAATCGAGCGGCCCTCCGGCGTCTCGTCCGGCAAGCTCGACAACTGCGCAGCGTCCGCCAGTTCTTCACTCGTTACACCCGCCGCCGTCAGGAACTCCGACGCCTGCCGATTGCCCAGCGTGATCGTCCCCGTCTTATCCAGCAGCAGCGTGTTCACATCGCCCGCCGCCTCCACCGCGCGCCCCGACACGGCCAGTACATTGTGCTGCACCAGGCGGTCCATGCCCGCAATTCCAATCGCCGACAGAAGCCCGCCGATGGTCGTTGGAATCAGGCACACCAGCAGCGAGATCAGCACAAACGCCGTCTGCGGCGCGCCCGAATAAACCGCGAAGGGCTCCAGTGTCACCACCGCCAGCAGAAAGATAATCGTCAGCCCGGCCAGCAGGATATTCAGCGCGATCTCGTTGGGCGTCTTCTGACGCTCCGCCCCTTCCACCAGCGCGATCATGCGGTCCAGAAACGTCTCGCCGGGGTTCGCCGTGATCTTCACCACGATCACATCGCTCAACACGCGCGTTCCGCCGGTGACTGCCGAGCGATCGCCGCCCGCCTCGCGGATCACAGGCGCGCTCTCGCCGGTGATGGCCGACTCATCCACCGAAGCGACGCCCTCGATCACCTCGCCGTCGCCGGGAATCATCTGTCCCGCCGTCACGCGGACCTTATCGTTCACGCGCAGGTGCGAGCTCGGCACCTCTTCGATGCTCCCATCGGCGCGCAGCTTGTACGCCGTTGTCTCACTCTTCGCCTTGCGCAGCGCGTCCGCCTGCGCCTTGCCGCGTCCCTCCGCCATCGCCTCGGCAAAGTTCGCGAACAGCACCGTGAACCATAGCCACAGCGTGATTTGCAGGTTGAATGCAAAGTGGGTCGCGCCGTGCGGCAGCACAAGCAGCGCCGTCGTCACCACGCTGCCCACCTCCACCACAAACATCACCGGGTTCTTCGCCATCAGCGCCGGATTCAGCTTCTTCAGCGCATCCACCGCCGCGCGCCGGACAATCGCCGATTCAAACAACTGTCGCTTCTTTGACGTTCCTGTATGTGTCGCGTTCATCTCATCCAACCTCGAAATTCATTTCCGTTGCAAACTTGCTGACTTGCTGACTCGCTGACTTACGCAAAGCTGATGCCCGAACGCAGCAGCAGGTGTTCGAGGATCGGCCCCAGGCTGAGCGCCGGGAAGAAGGTCAGCGCGCCGACGATCAGAATCACGCCCACCAGAAGCACCGTAAACAGCGTGTTATTCACCGGGAACGTGCCCAGCGACTCCGGCGCGATCTTCTTGGTCGCAAGACTTCCCGCCACGGCCAGCATCGGAATCATCATCAGGAAGCGCCCCACCAGCATTGTGATTCCCAGCGTCGCGTTGTACCAGTGCGTGTTCGCGTTCAGTCCCGCGAACGCCGACCCGTTGTTGCCCGCCGATGACGTGTACGCATACAGAATCTGCGTCAACCCATGCGGCCCGTGGTTCGACAGGCTCGAGGTCCCGAAGCTCGGCGCCAGCACCGACACCGCGGTGAATCCCAGGATGACCAGCGGAAAGATCAGCACGTAGAGCATGGACAGCTGCACTTCATACGCCTGCACCTTCTTGCCCAGGTACTCCGGCGTTCGCCCAACCATCAGCCCCGCGATGAAGACCGTAATGATGACTAAGATCAACATGCCGTACATGCCTGAACCGACTCCGCCGAAGATGATCTCGCCCATCATGATGTTGGCCAGCGGCACCATTCCGCCCAGCGGCATGAAGGAGTCGTGCATCGAGTTCACCGCGCCGCAGCTCGCGTCCGTGGTCACCGTGGCAAACAGCGCGGAGTTGGCAACGCCGAAGCGCACCTCCTTGCCCTCCATGTTTCCGCCGGAAGATTGTGCCGCTCCCGACATCGCCACGCGCTGGTTCACGCCATGCAGCAGCGGGTTCGGCTGCGCCTCTGCCCAGTAGCAGGTGGCCACGCCGGCGAACCACAGCACGGACATCGCCGCAAAAACCGCCCAGCCGTGCCCCGGCGAGCCCACCATCCTGCCCAGCGTGATGCACAGTCCGGCGGGAATCAGGAAGATCGAGAGCATCTCCAGCAGATTGGTTAGCGGCGTCGGGTTCTCAAACGGGTGCGCGCTGTTGGCGTTGAAGAAGCCGCCGCCGTTGGTGCCCAGCATCTTGATGGCTTCCTGCGACGCCAGCGGCCCCTGCGCGATGGTCTGCGTCGTCACCGTCGTCGTCACCGGCTTCCCATCCGCGCCGGGAGCGGTTACCGTCTGCGGCTCCAGCAGCGTCGCCGTGTCGTAGGGCTTGAAGTTCTGGATCGCCCCCTGCGAGACCAGCGCCAGCGCATATACCAGGCAGATCGGCACCAGCACCCACAGCGTGCCGCGCGTCAGGTCCACCCAGAAGTTTCCCAGCGTCTTCGATTCGCGCCGCGAAATCCCGCGAATGAATGCGATGGCCAGCGCCATGCCGGTTGCAGCCGACCAGAAGTTGTGCGTCGCCAGGCCCACCATCTGGGTCAGATAGCTCATCGTGGTTTCGGGCACATACGACTGCCAGTTGGTGTTGGTGACGAAGGACGCCGCCGTGTTCCACGCCAGATACGGCTCGACCGCCGCCAGATGCTGCGGGTTCCACAGCGGAATCGCGTGCTGCAACCGCTCGATCGCATAGGTCAACAGCAGCGTCGCGCAACTGAAGATCAGCATCGCCGCGCCATACTCGGTCCACTTCATCTCCGCGTCCGCGTCCACGCCGGTCACGCGATAGAGCAGCCGCTCCACCGGTCCCAGCACCGGATCGAGCCAAGTCTTCTTCCGCTCGTAGACGCGCGCCATGTAGAGGCCCATCGGCTTCGCCGCAAGCAACAACAAAGCGAAGAAGACCGCAATCTGCAACCAACCGTTCGCTGTCATTAAAATTTCTCCGGACGCAAAAGCGCTATGACCAGGTACACCAGCAACCCGGCCGTCAGTAGTAGGAGAAGAATATTTTCAAGCATTGCCGCCGCCGCCTTTCAGGGATTGGCAGCCGTAGACATACAGCACCGCGACGAAGAAAAATACAAATGAAGCTGCTAAGAAGACGATATCGCTCATATAACTCAACTCCTGAAGCCTGCCGCGCTTGGGGCCCCGCGCGTCAGGATCGCAACTTAGAGTACAACAGCGGCCCGCGTAGGAATGCCGTAGGATTAGCGTTAAGATTTTGTAAAGTTCGTGTGCGCCGGCTCGGCCCCGTCCCGGCAGACCTCGTCCTGGCTGGCGGGCCGAGGGCTCAGCCGGTAGCCCACCCACGGTTCGCTGAGGATATATTGCGGCTCAGCGCCCCGTCCCGCATCCGGCTCGATCTTCTTGCGAAGCTGCGCGATCAGCACGCGCAGGTACTCCGGCTGGTCGGCCCCTGCCGCGCCCCACACCGCCCGCAGCAGCATCTTGTGCGTCAGTACGCGGTCCGCATTGCGGACGAAGTACAGCATCAGGTCGAACTCCTTCGGCGTCAGGTGGACCTCCACCTCGCGCACCAGCACCTGGTGCCGCTCCACGTCTACGCGGAAGTCGCCCAGTTCGATCGAACTCTCCTGCGGCTCGGCCGCGGCAGCCACGCGCCGCGACTGCACACGCACCCTCGCCAGCAGCTCCTGAATACTGAACGGCTTGGTGATGTAGTCGTCCGCTCCCTCGTCCAGCGCAGACACCTTGGCCGCATCCTGGCTGCGCACCGAGAGCACGATGATCGGCACCTGCGAGCGCGCGCGAATCTCCCGCGTCAGCTCGATCCCGTCCATCCCAGGCATCGCCAGGTCGGTAATCACCAGCTCCGGCTGCGCCTTCAGGAACTTTGCCAGTGCGTCCATGCCGTCCTGCGCAACCGTTACCTCATGCCCATTGCTCTGCAGCGAAGTGCGCAGAACCCGCGTGATCTGCGGCTCATCGTCAACAATCAGAATCCGCATAGCCCCAACCCTTCAGCCCCACCAACTCGAACCTCGAACCTAGTACCTTACGCCGGCTGCTGCGTAACAAGATGCACATCGACGTGAGTTGCATCGTTCATAAACCGCTGTAGCGCGAGATAGTACATATACTTCTTCCATCCCTTTATCGCCGACCGCCCGAAGATGACCTGCGTGATTCTGTTCCTGGTGACATACTCCGCGGTCACCGCGGGAACGCTGCTGCCCTTCAGCCGGACCACCCTGGCGCCCACGTTCTCGGCAAACTGAATGTTGGCCTCCAGCGTCCGGCGGAGGTTCTCCGGCATCTCCATCGCGCTCTCCACATGCAGCACGAAGAACTCGGCGTTGATCGCCTCCGCCAGGCGCGCACCGCGCGCGATCAGGTCGCGCGACGCCGGGTTGGAGCTGATGCACACTGCCACCCGCTCGGCAATCTGCCAATGCCCGCTCAACTGCTTGCGCGTCACATAGTCGTCCAGCGTGCGGTCCACCGCGCGCGTCACCCGCTGTAGCGCCATCTCGCGCAACGCGATCAGGTTGCCGCGCCGGAAGAAGTTCTGCAGCGCCCGCTCCACGCGCTCCTGCGGATAGATGTCGCCGCGGCCCATGCGGTGTACCAGCGCCTCAGGCGTCAGATCGCTCATGACAATCTCGTCCGCCCGGTCCAGCACCCAGTCCGGCACCGTCTCTCTCACCGTAACGCCGGTCAGGCTCTGCACTCGCGGCGTAATGCTCTCCACGTGCTGGATGTTCAGCGTCGTCAGCACGTCGATCTCCGCCTCCAGAATCTGCAGCACGTCCTGGAAGCGTTTTGGGTGCGCGCAGCCTTCCACGTTGGTGTGCGCCAGCTCGTCGATCAGCACCACATCGGGCCGTCGCGCCAGGACCGCATCCACGTCCATCTCTTCGAAGATGGCGCCTTTGTACTCCATCTGCCTGCGCGGAACCTGCTCAATCTGTGCCGCGAGCTCGGCCGTGCGGGCCCTCCCATGCGTCTCCACAATGCCGATCACAACGTCTTCGCCGCGGCTCTTCCGGCGGATCGCTTCGCTCAACATGCTGAAGGTCTTGCCGACACCCGGCGCGTACCCCAAAAACACCTTGAACCGGCCACGCTTCTGGCCCTCCGCCGCTGCAAGCCACTCTTCGGGAGTCTTAATATGAGGCTGTTCTGGATTCATCTGGCTCATCTTTCTATACAATTCTGATTGTGTCCATCAAACATATTGTCGAGGCGGGTCGCTGGATTCTCATCGCGAGTGGGCTTGCCGGTATTGTAGCTCTCTATCATCACTTTCCACGGGCAAACAATACCACCGTCTCGCTCACCCTGCTTCTGTTTGTGCTGCTCTTCGCCGGCAGTTGGGGTTTGCGCTACGCAATCGGCGCTTCGCTCGCCGCGGCCCTCCTGTTCGACTGCTACTTTCTTCCCCCGGTCGGCACCCTCACCATCGGCGACACTCAGAACTGGATCGCGCTCTTCGCCTTTCTCGGCACCGCGCTCTACGCCAGCCACCTGGCCAGCCGCATCCGCGAGGAGTCGCACGAGGCCGACAGCCGCCGCCTCGAATCCGAGATGCTCTACCGCCTCGGCCGTCAACTGCTGCAACCGGAAAACGTCGCCCAGTTGCTCAACTTCATCCCATCCAGCGTGGCCAACGCATTCAACAGCCCCGCCGTCACCCTCTATCTCGCCGATGGAGACCGCATCTATCTCTCCGACCCCAAGCGCATCTCCAGCCCCAATGTGGCCTGGAAACCAGACGATACGCCGGGCACAGCCAGCCCCGAGCCCACCCGCGCCGAGATGGTCCGCGAACTGCGCGAGGCCATGCTGCATCCCGTCACCAACTCCACAGCCGACGGTTTCCCCGCCGTCATTCCGCTGCGCGTCGGCGTCCGGCCCACCGGAGCCGTCCTGCTGGAGACCACTTCGCTCTCGCGCGAGACCATGGAGGCCCTCAGCGGACTGGTCTCCATGTCCATCGAACGCGCCGAGGCACTCGAAGACAGCGCCCGCTCCAAGGCCGCCAAGGAGACTGAGCGCCTGCGCACCGCCCTGCTCGACTCCGTCACCCACGAACTGCGCACGCCGCTCACCTCCATCAAGGCCTCCATCACCTCGCTGCTCACTCAGCAGGCCCTCGATGCACCGGCGCGGAAGGAACTGCTCACCGTCATCGACGAGGAGTCCGACCGCCTCAATCACCTCATCGAGCAGGCCGTCGAGATGGCCCAGCTCGACGCCAACAAAGTCCAGTTGGATCTGAAACCGCAGTCCATCGCGGGCCTGATCTACGTCGCGGTCGAGCAGGGCCGTTCCGCCCAGCCCTCCCGCGATATTCGCGTCTCCCTCTCCAGCTTCCTGCCCAACGTGCTGGCCGACAAGGCCTGGATCGAGAAGGTACTGGTCAACCTGTTGAGCAACGCCATCAAGTACTCGCCGGCCGACCAGCCCATCTTCGTCTCGGCCGACCCCCAGAAGGACATGTTCTCCATCAGTGTCGCCGACCGCGGCACAGGGATCGACCCGCTGGAACAGGGAATGATCTTCGACAAGTTCTACCGCGGCCCAAGCCAGCGCAACCAGGTCAGCGGAACCGGCATGGGCCTGGCCATCTGCCGCGCCATCGTCAACGCCCACGGTGGAACCATCGGCGTCACCAGCCAGCTCGGCCACGGCTCCGTCTTCACCTTCACCCTCCCCATTGCACGGCCCTGACTATACCAGCTCGATCGTTACGCGACGTCCTACTACGGCAGCCGCCCGTTGCAGGCTCTTGAGCGTGATGTCGTCTTTGGCATTGAGCAGCCGGTCAACTTGCGTGCGGCTCGTCTTCAGCAGCGCCGCCATTTTGTTCTTCGAGATTTTTTCCCTGTTCATGGCCTCGGCGAGTTGCCACGCGACCACCTCTTTGATCGCCTGCGCTTGCGCCTCTTCAAAAATGCCCTCTTCCTTAAGGAAGTCGTCAATGCCGGAACCCATATGTTTTTTGTTCATCGCTCCAACTCCTTCTGACGCTTTCGCGCCGTTGCCATATCCTCATCCGGCGTGGCCCGGGTTTTCTTGATGAATCCGTGCAACGCTACCAGATGCTCGCGGTAAAGGCAGAGCAAAACACGCGCCGTTCGCTTGGTCGGAAGGTCCGTGCGAACCTCCCACAAGCCGTTTCCCATCGGGCGGCACAGCGGCATCCCCGCCGGCCATCGCCATTGCGCCCGCAGCAGGTCCTTCCCCACCGTCTGACGCTCGGCTTCATCCAACCCTTTTAGCCACTCCCTCACCGGCTCGCTACCCGCCGCCGTGCGGTAAAAAATAAGCGGGACTTTTTGCCTCTGCGGTTCGCCTGTCATGCTGTACCTTATCTAGTACAATGTACCATAAAAGGTTCACGCTCGCAAGAGTTCCCCCATCGCCCGGTGCCGACTGAAATTATCTCGCTATAGATGAAGAAAATATACCGGCGCGCACCCCGCCAGCCACGCCGCGGCCTGTAATGCCAGCACGCCCAGCGTCTCTCGCGGAGCGCGCCGCAGCCACTTCACCGCGAAGAACAGCGTAATCGGCCACTGCAACGTCATCAGCAACTGGAAGAGGTGCGCGATGCTCCCTTCGTCCGGATCGCGAGCGATGGCGCCTCCCCGGGCAACGCCCACCGCAACCGTGCCAAGCACCGTCGCCAACGCAAGCAGCGACATAGCCACCGGAAGATACGCGCTCGGCCGCCTCATCATTGCGCCAAATGAATTTGTGTCCTGTTCCATCGTGCCTCCTCGTGTCGGAATTACGTTCTCGCGTAGCGCCGACCACACGCTGTCGGCCACCGTGCCAAGGTCGCCGGGGCCCATCGCAAGCATTGCCTCAAACTCCTCGCCATAGCGTTCTCGCCAGGCAGGCGGATACAGTCGCGTAAGCATACGGGCGAGCTTCGGCGTCATAAGCTCACCAGCCTCATAAGGGCTCCAGCCTGCCCAGACCTACCTTCGCAAACTGATGGATGGTCGTCAGCCTTGCTCGCAGAACGCGCAGGCCCTCTGCGGTGATGCGATACGGCCGGCGTCGCTCCTCCGGCGGCAGCGGAGCAATCCATCCCTGCTGCTCCAGCCGCGCAATCGCCCCATACAGCGTCCCAGGCCCCAGGCGTGTCCCACACATGCGCACAATGTCTTCGATCATGGCGTGTCCGTGCTTCGGCCCGTTGGCCAGGCTGGCAAGCACAAGCAGAGGAGGGTCGGAGTAGTGCCCCAATCCTGAGCCGTCGTCGGTCTCTACTACGTTTCGCGTACTACGCATAACGTAGTTATCGCACACTCCGCCGACACCCGCAAGAAAAATCTTTGCCGCTCCCCATTCGTGTATTTCATAGCCTTCCCTGAGCTTGCCCAAGGATTCGACACAGATCCATCTCCCCGTCCGGTCGTCAGTGGATAAAAGCAAATAAAAAGCGAATACAATGGAGATCGGCGGTGACTTCATGTCCGACGCTCCCCAACCCGACCGCTTCCGCTTCCTCTACGTCGATCTCAACAGCTTCTTCGCGTCGGTCGAGCAGCAGTTGCACCCGGAGTATCGCGGGCGTCCGGTCGCCGTCGTCCCCACCCTGGCCGATACCACCTGCTGCATCGCGGCCAGCTACGAGGCCAAGGCGCTCGGCATCAAGACCGGCACGCAGGTGGGCGAGGCCAAGCGAATCTGCCCCCAGATCGTGCTCGTCATGGGCGAGCACGGAGTCTACGCCGACTATTCGCGCCGCATCGCGCAGGCAGTCGAGCGATGCTGCCCCGTCGCCCACACGCCCTCCATCGACGAGATGGTCTGCGAGCTCATGGGCCGCGAGCAGGAACCTCCCCGCGCCCGCCAGATCGCCCTCGCCATCAAGCAGGCCATCAAGGACGACGTGGGCGAGACGCTGCGCTGCTCCATCGGCCTCGCGCCCAACCGCTTCCTGGCCAAGATTGCCAGCGACATGCAGAAGCCCGACGGCCTGATCGGACTGCTGCCCTCGCAGTTGCCCCGCGCCATAGCGCATCTGGAGCTGCGCGACATTCCCGGCGTCGGCGCGCGTACCGAGGCGCGCCTCAACGCCAAGGGCATCCACACCATGGAGCAGCTCCTCGCGCTCGACCGCAAGGGAATGCACGCGCTCTGGAACTCCGTCTGGGGCGACCGCCTCTACCACTGGCTGCGCGGCGCCCAAACCGGCGACGACGGCGCTCCCGTCGACGACGGCGTGCAGAAGTCCCTCGGCCACTCGCACGTCCTGGGGCCGGAACATCGCACGCCGGAGGGCGCGTGGGCGGTCGCGCACAAGCTGCTGCACAAGGCCGCGATGCGCCTGCGCATGGAGCGCCTCACCGCCAGCGCGATGCATGTCACCATCCGCTACGCGCTCACCCGCGAGCAGGTCTCGCAGGCGGAGAGCGCGGGCAAGCGCGCCAAGCGGCACTTCAGCGGGCTACGCCACTCCGGCTGGTCGATGGAGGCGCGCTTCGCGCCCTGCCAGGACACGCTGACGCTGCTCGAAGCGCTGCGCGGCATGTGGGCCAGGCGGCCCGAGGGCGTCGAGTTTGCGCGTCCCTTCTTTGTCGGCGTCACCATGCACAATCTCATCGCGGAGAGCGACCTCGAATCCTCGCTCTTCGCCGATCCAAATCACCGCGCCGACCTGGCCGCCGCCATGGACCGCCTCAACATGAAGTACGGCAACACCACGCTGCACTTCGCCGCAATGCTGCCGGCGAAGGACTCCGCCCCAACCCGCATCTCCTTCACCCAGATTCCGGTGAAGTACGGCGTGGATTACATCTAGATCGGGAACGGAATAGACGCTCTACTGCGGCGGCGTTGCGGGCGCAGGCTGTTTTTCTCCGCCGCCGAAGATCTTCTGGAAGATGTTCTGCGGGGCCTCGCCGCCCATGTGGCTGCACGTACTGCTGGGAACCGTTCCGTTGAGGAAGGCGAGATTGTAGTCTTCGGGGCAACTGTCGTCGGCCGGCAGCCAGGTGTTCTTGTCGATGCGCACCTGTTCGACGCCGTCGGGCGCACTGAAGCCGTGCATGTCGGAGTACTGCGGCAGCTTGATGGCGCGGTTCATGAACTCGGCCCAGATCGGCGCGGCAGTATCCGCGCCCTGCAGCGAATGGGACAGTCCACTCGATATGTCCGTGTAATCGTCGTTGCCCACCCAGATGATGCACAGCAGGTTCGAAGAGTAGCCGGCGAACCATGCGTCGTGGCTGGTCCCGGTCTTGCCGGCGCCTGGAGCGGAGAATCCATGGCCGCGGACGGCGGACGCCGTGCCGTAGCTCATGGTGAATTGGAGCAGGCCCTGCGTCAGGAAGGCGGCGCGCGGGTCCAACACCTGATGTGCCTCCGGCGCGAAGTCGGCCACGATGTCGCCGTTGGCGTTACGCACGCTGGCCAGCATCCACGGCTTCAGATGCACGCCGTTGTTGGCGAACACCGTGTACGCCCCCGCCATGTCGATCGGCGTTGCGTTGTAGGTTCCGATCGCCACCGAAGGCGTCCCCCGCGCATTCACCACGCCCGCGGAACGGGCCAGCGCCGCCACATTCTCATAGCCAACCTGCTCGGCCAGGTCGATCGTGGCAATGTTCAGCGAGTGGGCGATGGCTTGCGCCGCCGTCACCATCCCAGGGTATTCGCCCCTCTCGAAGTTGCCGGGGTCGTACGGCTTGCCGTCGAACATGAACGTGTGCGGATCGTCATTCAGCTTGGTCAGCGCGGTAAAGATGCCGTTGCCGCCCAGATCCATTCCGTTCAGGCTGGTGTTGTAGGCCGTGGCGTAGACGAACGGCTTGAAGATGGAGCCGGTGGGCCGCTCGGCGGTGGCGTGGTTCAGTTGCGAGACGCCGTAGTTGCGCCCTCCCACCAGCGCCAGGATCTGCCCGGTGTGCGGGTTCAGCGCCACCAGCGCGACTTGCGGATACATGATGTTGCTGTCGCTCTTCTTATGCAGCTTGCGCACCAGGTCGTCGACGTTCTTCATCCCTGCTTCCACCGCCTCTGAGGCGGCGCGTTGCAGTTCGGGATCGAGCGAGGTGTAGATGCGCAGCGGTTCGTGGCCCAGCTCCTGATCGCCGATGCGCTGGGCAATCTGGTCATGCACCAGATCGACGAAGTAGGGCGCCTCCGACGCGTCGATGTTGGGCGCGGTGAGGCGCAGCGGCTCGGCCTTGGCGCGGTTGGCCTCCGATTGCGTGATGGCCCCGGTCTCCACCATAGAGTCCAGCACCAGGTTGCGCCGCTCCATGGCGCGGTCGGGATGGTGGTAGGGGTTGAAGTAGTTCGGCCGCTGGATCATGCCCGCGATCAGCGCGCACTCGGCCAGATCGAGCTGGCCGAGTGCCTTGCCGAAGTAGGCCTGGGCCGCCTCGCCGAACCCGTTGACGCCGAAGCTGCCGCGCTGCCCGATGTTGATCTCGTTGGCGTACATCTCGAAGATCTGCTGCTTGTTGAAGCGCGCCTCAAGCTGGAAGGTGATCATGATCTCGATCAGCTTGCGCGTGAACTTTTTCTCCGGCGACAGAAAGAACCCGCGCGCCAGTTGCATGGTGAGCGTCGAGCCGCCGCACTCCTTGTGCCCGGTCAGGGTGTCTTCGACGGCGCACTTGGCGATGCGCATGTAGTTGATGCCGCCGTGCTCGAAGAAGCGCCGGTCCTCGATCGCCAGCACGGCCTGCACCATGTTGGGCGGAATCTCGTTGTAATTCACCAGCCGCCGCTTGGTGCGGTCCTTGTCGTCCTCGGAGAGTGCGGTGATCAGTTGCGGTTCCAGTTGGTATGCGGCCAGCGGCGCGCCGTTCTCCGCCGTGATCGACTGCACCACCAGGCCGCTCCCCGTGCCGGTGTTCGCATCGTAGTTCTGCCCGGTTGTGATGGTGGCGCCGTCGGTGGAGTGGTAGCTCTCGGGGCCCGGCTTGATCCGGATGCTGTTGCCATTCAGGTTAAACGTGCCAAGCTGCGGATTGCCGTTGTAGCCGGCCGTGCGCAGTTCCTGCGCGATGAAGGAGACGGTGAGGTGCTGCCCCGTGCGCACCTCGCGCGGGGCCGCGTAGATCTGCGCTCCGTTGGCAAAGATTGGGCCGGAAGCGAGCCGCTCGTCCACGATGGACTGGTACTTGAAGTAGCAGATGCCGAGAACGCACGCCGCAATCAGCAGGCACGCCAGTCCGCCGATCAGCAGCACGCGCAGCACGCGATGCCGCAGGCCCGGACGGCGTCCGTATGTGTTGCCGTTGCCGCCGAGTTTGAGTTTGATGGCCATGAAGACAGTTGATAGTTGTGAGTTGTAAGTTGCGCTAGGGCATTTTCACGATTGCATTAGCGTGAAAACGTATTGTCATTCTGAGCGTAGCGAATGAATCCCCGTATTTGCCTTACGGAGGGAGCAGGGGGCTTTAGCCCCCTGAATAAAGCCAATGGATTCAAGGGGCTTTAGCCCCGGAGAGAATGTCTAACATTGGTTCAATCCTTCATGAGTTAATGCCAGCGCTGCCTGCATCCGTTGCACGGCCTCGCCAACGGGGATGTCGTCGGTCTGGTTGGTCAGGCGGTTGAGCAGCTCCACCTTGCCTTCCACGAGCTTCTTGCCCACGGCGATGCGGAACGGCACGCCAATCAACTCGGCATCCTTGAACTTCACTCCGGCGCGCTCGTCGCGGTCGTCCAGCAGTACATCGATTCCTGCGGCGGCAAGCTCCGCGGCAATCTTTTCGCCGGCGGCCAGCAACTCCGCCTCGCGCACATTGGTGATCGTCACCACCACCTCGAACGGCGCAATCGACGGCGGCAGCGCGTAGCTGTCAGTAGCCTTGGGATCGCCCGCACTCTGCGCGGCAAACCTCGCAGCCGACTGCTCGATCGCCGCCGTCAGGATGCGCTCGATGCCGATCCCGTAGCTGCCCATGATCGGCGTCGTCTCCTTGCCGTCGCGGTTCAGCACCGTCGCGCCCATCGACTTCGAGTACTTATAGCCGAGCTTGAAGATGTGCCCAACCTCGACCGCCTTGGCGATGTGTAACGGCTTGCCGCCGACAGGATCAAGCTCGCCCTCGTTGACGCTGCGCACGTCGGCCACCAGCGTCGGCTTGAAGTCGCGCATCGGAGTCACATTGCGCAGGTGGTATTCCTCCTTGTTCGCTCCGGCGATCAGGTTCGTCCGTCCCTCCAGCGCCGCGTCGAGAATCACCAGCGTCCCCGGCTTCTTCGGGTGCGGCGCAGCCGCGAGGCCAATTGGCCCGAGGAATCCGCCCGGCGCATTGAACGTGGCAACAATCTCCTCCGCCTGCATGGGGCGAAGTTCTCCGCCTGCAATGCCCGCCAGCTTGGTCTCGTTGAGCTGGTGGTCGCCGCGCAGGAACGCAACCACGGAGCGCGTCTTGCCCACGGTCTTGATCTGTTTCTCGTCGCTCTCCGGGTGCTCGACGATATACGCCATCGTCTTCATCTGGTGCATGCGCTCGACGCCGAGGAATGCCCCAACCTCGTCGATGGTCTTCTGCCCCGGCGTGTGCACCAGCTCCGGCAATCCGTCACCGCTTGGCGCAAGGTCCACGACCGGCCCGAGCTTCGATGTCGCCTTCTCCACATTCGCGGCGTAGCCGGATGACGAGCTTGCGATCAAATCTTCGCCCGCCTCGGTCGAGACCATGAACTCCTGCGAGCCCGTTCCACCCATGGCACCGGAGTCAGCCTCGACCATCAGGAAGTCCAGCCCGCAGCGCGTGAAGATGCGCCGGTAGACCTCCTCATGCTTGCGGTACGACTCGTCCAGCCCCGCCTCGTCGATGTCGAACGAGTAGGCGTCCTTCATCAAAAACTGACGCACGCGCAGCAGCCCGGACTTGGGCCTCGGCTCGTCGCGGAACTTGGTCTGGATCTGGTACCAGATCTGCGGCAACTGCTTGTAGCTGCGCAGCTCGGTGCGCGCAATCGAGGTCATCACCTCTTCATGCGTCATGGCCAGGCACAGCTCCGCGCCCTTGCGGTCCTTCAGGCGGAACATGTTGTCGCCCATGCTGGCCCAGCGTCCGCTCTCTTCCCATACTTCCTTCGGGTTCAGCGCGGGCATGTGCATCTCCTGCCCGATGCTGTCCATCTCCTCGCGCACGATGGCCACAATCTTGTTGATCGCGCGCGTGCCCAGGAAGAGTTGCGAGTAGATGCCCGCGCCCAGTTGGCGGATGTAGCCCGCGCGCAGCAGCAGTTTGTGGCTTGCGACCTCGGCGTCGGCGGGCGCCTCGCGCAGTGTGGGAATAAAGAGTTGCGACCAACGATGCATGGGTGGTGGGAGAACGCTTTCCGGCGTGGATCGCCTGGTTGCCCGTGCGCCTGCGGCCTGCTCGACGAGCGAGGCGCGGACTCTTTTGGGCCAGGAACTATTCTAAACCGGCGTGGGCGAAGGAGTGATCTTGCTGCTTGCGTTTCGACCGCTGCGATGAGTTGTGAGCGATGCGCGTCTCAGGCGTACTTGCGCAGGATGCCCAGAACCTTGCCCTGGATGGCGACGCTGCTCGCCGGCGCGAAGATCGGCGCCATCTCCTTGTTCGACGGCTGCAGGCGAATCATTCCTCCCTCGCGGTAGAAGCGCTTCAGCGTGGCGTCGTAGCCGTCTACCAGCGCCACAATGATCTCGCCCTCGCGCGCGGTCGCGGTGCGCTCCACCAGCACGTAATCGCCGCTCACGATGTGCTCGTCGCGCATCGAGTCGCCGCGCACCTCCAGCGCGAAGACCTCGCGGTTGCCGATGATGTCGCCCAGCGAGATCGTCTCCGCCATCTGGACGGCCTCGATCGGCTGGCCCGCCGCGATGCGGCCCAGCAGCGGCAGTCGGTCGAAGCCCTTCTTGCTGGAGCGCGGAGGCAGCACGTCGATCGACCGGCTGCGGTTGTGCGCCCGCTGCAGCAGTCCTTTGTTCTGCAGGTTGGTCACATGTTTATGAACCGTCGCCAGCGAGGTGAGGCCCAGTCCGTGCGCGATCTCCTCATACGAAGGCGAGAAGCCGTTCTTCTGTGTGAAGTTGCTGAGGAAGTCGATAACTTCTTTTTGCCGTCGTGTAATAGCCATGCGCCGATTGTAGCGAATAAACGGCGAACCGGCGCATCTTTTGTGAAATTTATTTGGTTGCCGGAGTGGATTCCTTCCCGGACTGGCCCCCGCCCGGCGAAACTGCCCGCAAGATGCGCGCGGATCAATCGGCCATCGCTCACGCGATCTGGCTGAACTTGGTGCGTACCTGCGCGAAGTCCGCCTGTCCCAGTCCGCGCTTTTCGGCCAGCTTCAGGTATGGCATTGCGTCCGCGTCGAGGTTCCAGTAAGCCTTGGCGGCGTACGCATCCACCGCCACCGGATCGGTGCCCGCAACCAGCGTCTTGTGCAGGGCAACGTCCTCCAGATTGCCGCCCGTCGGCCCGTTCCGCAGCAGCACCCGATAGCAGTCGAGCAGGGTCAGCGTGGGCAGCATGAACGCCGCCAGGTCCACCAGGCTCTGGTGGATCTGCTGATGCAGCCGGTTGCGGTCGCCACCCAGAATCCCGAACCAGTTCTTGAAGCCCAGCGTCGCCCCGGTCAGCGCGTGCTGCTTCGCGATCGGCAGGTTGATCACCTTGTCGGCCAGCAGAAATGGCTCGAAGACCTGCCAGCTCTGCAGGATCTCTCCGCCCAGATTCACCTCGCGGAAGCGCGCCGGATCGGGCAGAATCACATCGGCTCCTTCGGCGCGCGCCGCCGCCGCAATGCCCGAGCGATGGAAGCAGCGCTCCGCGTCGTTGCAGCTCACATCGGTAACGATCACCCGCTTCGCCCCGGCCTGTACGCACTGCTTCACCACCTCGGCAACCAGCTCCGGATTGGTGTTCGCCGCCTGCTCCGGCGTGCGGTCCCAAGCGATGTTCGGCTTCAGCACCACCACGTCGCCATGCGCGATGAACCGCCCCACTCCGCCCAGATCGTCGAACGCCCGCCGCACCAGCGCGCGCGCGTCTGTGGCGTTCGGCCCGTCTCCCTGCACCACTACCATCTCCGGCAGCGCGGTGTTGGCCTCCACCGTATGATCGCGCCGCACGTTCGCCGCCGCGGTCGAGCTTGGCGGCGCGCTGTGCTTCGCCAGCCACACCGCCGCCGCAGCCGTGCCCGCGCCCGCCGCCGTCAATCGCAACAACCGCAGCATCGCCTCGCGCCGCGTCATCCGGTCCTTCGCGGTCAGGTTCTCAGCAGTCGAATTGTCCGCAGCCGGGTTCTCGGAAGCCATCTCCGTCTCCTTATGCAATGCGTTGCTCGATCAGCGCAATCCGCGCCGGATCGTTCGTTCCCAGCCTGTGCTGAGCGTCCGCCGCGGTCGCCAGGTAGGTCAGCGGCGTGCCCTTCTGCGCCAGCGTTTGCAGACCCTTCTCGGCGCGCTTGCGCTCGACAATCTGCGCGCTGATAGTGTCGATCGCCACCCGGTCTTCGCCCACGATCAGGCCGTTCTCGTTCCACGCAAACTCCGGCCGGTAGCTCGGCCCGCCCTCGTACACCGCGGTCATCATATCGCCCACCACGAAGCGCACCCTCTGCCGGATCTGCGGAACCATGTTGAGATCCGCGATATACGGATTGCACGCCGAGCCGTGCATGGTGCTGGGATTGTTGATCACGCCATACATATTCTTCATCGCCATGGTCACGCCGACGATATTGTGGCTCTTCAGCACCGGCATATTGATCGCCACATCGCACCGGGTGAAAATCTTCGAGAGCCGCGTCGTCACCGATCCGTAGCTCACCGCCGCGTCCTCATAGCCCTCCGTGTCCGAGCCGATAAAGCGCACCGCGCCCGGCGCGTTCGACAGCTTGAACCCGGCCGCTTCCAGTTCGCGGCTACCGCGGTCCCACACAATGATGTCGCCCGCCTTGATGCCGGCCTGCTGCAACCGTTCGCAGATCGTCGCCACCAATGCCACGCTGGGCGACAGCATGCGGCCCAGCGAGTTCAACTTCAGGCCGACCACCTGGCCTGGCCGCACCACCTGCTTCCACGGCTGGACAGGATTCTGCGCATTGAAGTAGGTCTGCATCGCGTGGTCCAGCATGGCAGCCACGCGCTTCTCATCGGGCGCGGGGCCCGGAGTGCGCAGCTTCGCGTCGCGCACAATCACCACCTTCGACTTCTCCGCCGCCTTCCCCTGGCCCAACGCAAACTTCTTCCCCGCTCCCAGAACGGCAGCCCCCGCCACCATCTCCTTCACAAACTCCCGCCGATTTTGCATCCTGCTCCTCTGTGAACTTACCCTGCAACCCGTCCTACAGCTTGCCCTCGACTCCGTGCGCCAGCGCCAGCAGCGCATCGCTCCCTCCCGGCACCGCATCGAAGGCCGTAATCCGCGCCAGATACACCCCTTTGCGGAAGACCACGCTCTGCCCGTACAGCCGCGCCGCATCGCCCAACTGCACGCTCTTGCTGTCGGAGGTCGCCGGATCGGCGTCGAAGATCGTCTTCGCACCGTCCGCCGTCTTCATGGTGTAAACGTCCACGGTCGCCTCCAGGCTTCCCTGGAACTTGTAGTCCGAGGTTGCCACGCCCACCACGCCCGCGCTGATGTACTGCTCCGCTCCGCCGTCGATGTACTCATACAGGTTCGCCGCATCGAACGTCTGCGTCTTGCCGCTCTTCTCCCACCCGGCCACCGCCCCCGAGGCAGGGAAGGGATCGACGATCTTCTTCTTGCATCCGCCAACCATCACGACAGCCAGCATCAACGATGCGACGAGTACAGCTCCTTTAACCCTCATAATTCTCTCCCTCACGACTGTCTTCTCCTCGTTCAAGACTGTTCTTCCCTGGTTCAAGATTGTGCCTTTCCCCTTCGTCTGGTCAACAAAATCTGGCTGTCCACTGATCGGCTCTCTCCGATGCTGGTCACATACACCGCCGGATGCTCCTGCAGCGGGCACGCGTACTCGCACGCTCCGCAGCCCACGCAGCGGCTGGGATCGACGTGCGGTTGCTTCAGCACCTTCTTGTTGCCGTCCGCGTCGATGACCTCGGCCTCTTGCAGATAGATGGCCTTGGGCGACACGGGGCACCACTCCTCGCACACGATGCAGTCGGTCGCCATGGCCCACGGCAGGCATCGTCCGCGGTCGTAGAACGCCGTCCCCAGCCGCACTGGCGGAGCATTGCCCTGGCCCACGCCCACCACCCAGCCCTTCGCCTGCGGCGTCAGCTTCCAGATCGCTCCCGTGGGACACACCTCCGAGCAGAGCACGCAGCTCGGCTCGCAGTACCCAATCCTCGGCGTCAGCACCGGAGTCCACAGACCCTCCAACCCACCCTCGGTCAGCGCCGGTTGCAGCGAATTGTTGGGACACACCTTCATGCACTCGCCGCAGCGGATGCAGTGCGCCAGGAAGTCCGTCTCACCGAGCGCCCCCGGCGGCCGGATCAGCCGCTCGTCCCGGCTCTTGCCCAGCGCCGTATTGGCCCGCAGCAGCGGCACCGCCGCAACCCCCACCGCCAGCCCGGTCAGCACCTTGCGCCGCGGCAGGTTCGGCCCGGCAACCTCCGGCTCCTTGCGGAAGAAGCGGAACTCCAGACTCTGGTGCGGACACGCGTCCAGGCAGTTCATGCACATCAGGCACTCCGCCTTGTGCCACGGAACCGCGCCCACCGGATCGTCCCCGCCCTGGCAGTGCAGCAGACAGCGATTGCATTTGTCGCAACTCGCCGGATCCTTGTGCAGCCCGAAGATCGACCACTGCGAAGCCGCGCCCAGCAGCGCCCCCAGCGGGCAAATCGCGCGGCACCAGAAGCGAGTCACCCGCAAATTCGCCGCCAGCAGAATTAAAAAAATCAGCCCCAGAAAGATTCCCTGGCGAAAGTGCGGCTGCTTGAAGTTCAACACCGTCGCCGCCAGCGCCGCGTGAAGGCCAATCCCCGCCGCCTGCACAAACCCCACCCCGCTGTGTCCCATCGCGTTCAGCAGGGAATTGGCCGCGTAGTTCGCGCCGGGCAGAATCGACAGCCCCATCGACCGCACCAGCAGGCTGAACGGGTCGAACCACCCCACCAGTCCCGTCCCGCAGACCGCCGCCGCCAGCACGGCAATCAGGATGACGTACTTCGTCCTCTGCCACGGCTTGTAGCGGTTCGCCTCGATCCCCTGCTTGCCGCGTTTACTCTCCGACTTGAAGTTGCCGAAGAAGTGGTGCAGCGTCCCCATCGGGCAGATCCATCCGCAGAAGAACCGCCCCAGAAACATCACCGGCAGCAGAATGATTAAGCTCCACAGCAGCCCGCGATAGAGCGCATGGGTCGCCAGAGCATTGGCCAGCGCAGCCAGCGGATCAAGCTCGAAGAACAGCCGCACCGGCCAGTGCATCCGCACGTCGCCGCCCGCGCCCACCGTCCCGCGAAACTCCGTCCGCAGCAGCAGGAACAGAAACAGCAGCAGGAAGAAGACCTGCGACGCGCGACGCAGCGCCACCACCCGAGGCCCTCGGCCCCGCTCTCCCGCGAACCATCGTCCCATCCGGAATCTCGCCAACATGGCTCGCACCAACAGATCCCTCTCGCGCCAACGCAACTGGCCCATCCGGTCCCAGCCGCATGGCAGCAGCAATGCCAATCGCCGCGTTCATACCGGTAGACGCAACAGCCGCGGCTACAGACGCATCAGCCGCGACCGATGGCCCGATTTCGATTCTTCGCCTCTACATCGCCCCGAGCAGTGATGCCCATCACAAGCCCATCGACTAGGGAATTTTTGGAATTGCTATAGACCAAAAGATATTGTCATTCTGAGCGTAGCGAAGAATCCCCGTATTTTTCTCGTAGTGCCACGGTCTACACCATTGGCTAAAATGCTCTAGGCTCGATGCAGGGGAAGGACAGGTCCGTACGTTTGTATCGGTTGAGATTGATTCTATGGTGCGCCCGGAGAGATTCGAACTCCCGACCCTTTGGTTCGAAGCCAAATGCTCTATCCAACTGAGCTACGGGCGCACACCATGAAGAAACTCACCGCAAATTGATTTTACAGCCCCGCCTGATCTTACAGCCCCGCGCCGGCAATCTCCTCCGCCCGTGCACTGCCTTCAACCGTCTCCACAATGTCGAGCCCGGCACGGCGCAGCATCTTCTGGATCGCCGCGCCGGTCAGCCGGCTGGCGTCGTACTCCACGCGCACCGTCTTTTCCGCCTCGCGCACCTCCACCAGGCGCACGCCGTAGACATCCCGCACCTTCGATAGCGCAAGCAGGCTGCGCTCGCTGGGGGCGGCGCCGTAGCGGTACACAACGTCGAGTTGAGTCATGGCTTGATTCTAGCAGCGGTGGCCCGAAGCCCCGATTCTGACCGGACAACGCCGGGCAGGAAAACATCCGCGCCTGCGGGGTACAATAAACCCATGAATGAGCTTCAAGAGACGGCGCCATCCGCCGATCGGGCGCCCACGGATGCCACACTGCGTCCCAGGTACACGCGTAACAATCCCTGCCATTCGACCGTCCTGGTCAATCGCCTCCTCAGCGGCGAGGGCTCCGAGAAGGAGACGCGCCACTTCGCCTTCTCGCTGGAAGAGGGCATGACCTATACGCCCGGCGATGCCGTCGGCGTCGTTCCGGAGAACCGCTCCGAAGTTGTCGCCGAGGTCCTCGACACGCTCGGCTTCACCGGCTACGAGCGCGTGCTCGACCACTATAAGAACGAGATCAGCTTCGCCGAGGCATTGCGCACATGGCTCGCCATCGGCAAACTGGCGCGCGGCGCCGTCAGCCAGTATGCCAAGCTGCCCGCGGCGGCCGGCGTCGGCGGCCGCGGCCCAGAGGCGCTCCAGCGGCTCAGCGGCCCCCAGAACAAGTTGCTAGCCGACGAGTACTGTTGGGGCCGCGAGTTCATCGACCTCATCACCGATTTTCCCGGCGCCATCGCCAACCCGCAGGAACTCTTCAGCGTCCTGCCACGCCTCGCGCCGCGCCTCTACTCCATCGCCTCCAGCCAGGTTGTCCATCCCGATACCGTCGAACTGACGGTGCGCGTTGTGCGCTACAGCACCCATGGCCGCACACGCCTGGGCGTCGCCAGCGGGCAGTTGGGCGAGCGAGCGCATGTGGGCGCAATTCTGCCCGTCTTTCTCCATTCCAACCAGAACTTCCGCCTGCCCGAGGACAGCTCCGCCCCGGCCATCATGATCGGCCCTGGAACCGGCATTGCCCCCTTCCGCGCATTCCTGGAAGAGCGCCGCGCCAAGCAGCACACCGGCAAGAACTGGCTCGTCTTCGGCGACCAGCATCATGCCACCGACTTCCTCTACCAGGATCTCTGGACCGAGATGCAGGCCGATGGGACCCTCACCCGCCTCGATACCGCCTTCTCGCGCGACCAGGCAAACAAGATCTATGTGCAGGACCGCCTGCGCGAGAACGCCGAGGAACTCTACGCATGGCTGGAGCGCGGAGCCTACTTCTATGTCTGTGGAGATGCCATCCGCATGGCCAAGGACGTGGAGCAGGCCCTGCTCGACGCCATCGCCAAGGCGTCGAACGGCAGCCTCGACCGCGCAGCCGAGTACCTCGCCGCCATGAAGCTGCAAAAACGCTATCGCCGCGACATCTACTAGCCCACTTTCACTGTTACTGTAATGCAGAAAAGTATTGTCATTCTGAGCGCAGCGAAGAATCCCCGCATTTCGCTTTTGCCTTTGCCGTTGCCTGTTCCGTTGTTTGTCATTCCCCCCGCCGCGCACACAGGTATTGCAGCCGTCATCCCGACCGCAGCTAAGTATTGCAGCCGTCATCCCGACCGGAGGCGGCGTACTTTGCCGCCGTAGTGGAGGGACCCCCGCATTTTGCTCCGTGCCCCATTCATCGCGTCTGTGTTTCATGCGATGAGTGGGTCTACCTCCAACTCCGCCCGCCCCCGAAGATTTTTTCCCCGAATTTCCCCGTAATTCCGCATGTCAAGCCCCTCGACACCCCAAAATCCCTCTAACCAACACCAACTAAACCACTTCCCTCCGAAAAATAGTTGGCATAGTAGTTATGCCCCGCTTGATACAATTAATATATGGATCAAATCCATCGAGGGGCAGCTTCGATCGTGCGGAAATAGACTCCCGCCGCCCGCTTGCACCGCTCTTTCTCAACTGAATAAGCCGCACCGAATCAATGTTTTGCCAGCAACTCCCACACGCGCCGTCATTCTGGCGCAGCACTGTAAAGCAGCCGTCATCCCGACCGGAGCGTAGCGGAGTGGAGGGACCCCCGCATTTCGCCGTTGCCTGTTCTTGCTCGTCATTCTGGCGTAGCACAGTAAAGCAGCCGTCATCCCGACCGGAGCGTAGCGGAGTGGAGGGACCCCCGCATTTCGCCGTTGCCTGTTCTTGCTCGTCATTCTGGCGTAGCCCCGGAGTCGTCATTCTGGCGAAGCCAGAATCTCCGTATTGGCCTTTAGTGCGCCGCTGCACCTTCAGGAGGACCGATGCAAGCCGCACAGAATCAATGTTTTGCCAGCAACTCCCATAGAATGAATCTTTTGCGGGAGCCACCCGCGCAAAATCCTCTTTTTCACCCATAACCCTTATGTCCTGAATCTTTTAGCCGCAACATCAACGCAATCAATCTTTTGGCCAACCGCAGCCAGCGCAACCGATTGATTCCAAGTTGCTTACCCATAAATCATTTATTATGTATGCTTTCCCTGTGGCAGCCACATAACAATCCACTTACGCATTCATCCACCGCAAAGGGGGATGGCAGGGGGGGGGGGAGAACAAACAGCGATCAAACGGCGTATAAACGGCAATCTCTCGATCGGCAGAATCGGCGCACACTCCGTCCTCTCCCGTCCTCCGGGAAGTCCGCCAAGCAGAGCGCACACATTCCAGCCGCTCGGCAATCTCCGCTACACGCGGAAGGTGTCCGGCTTCCAGACGACGATGGCTTCCTTGATCTGTTCCTTTGTCAGCTTCTCTTTCAGCGTGCGTACCACCAGAGCTGGCAGTTCGGCGTCGGAGGCAAAGCGCAGCCCGATCAGTTGCGATTCCGTCAGCGCTTGGCTGGCTGCAAAGGCTTCCGCCGACAGCAGCGCTTGGAGCCGCAGCCGTTCTTCCAGCCGGATGACGCGGTCCTGCACCTTCAGCGCGTATGCACGGATCTTCATTGCGACCATGAACAGGATGATCGCCATGACGACCCACCAACCAAACAGGAAGTGGTGGTTCGACGGCAAGTGCCAGTCATGGACCAGTTTGTAGGAGGCAAAGACGATGTTGAGCATCAGCATCACCATGAAAAAGTTCCATGCGGGGTCCTGGCGTACGTGGTTCTTGTAATTCTGTGCAGCAGGCATCGGTTGGTTCCTTTCTGTCTTCCAGAATTCGCAAATTCGCGGTACATTAGCCGGACGGCGAACGGGTGAATCTCCGGGCATGGTGATAATACACATACAGATTGATTGTGCGCTGCATATTCTTCTCAGGTAGGCTCGAAGACATGGCGAAAGATGGGAAAATCGACAGCGGCGCGCGGCGGATCGGCGTGCACCTCAGCACCACCGGCGGATACTGGACGGCGGTCGATCGCGCCGTCGAGATCGGTGCCAATACCTTCCAGATCTTCTCCTCCAGTCCGCGCATGTGGCGCGCCTCGGCTATCAAACCGGCCGACGCGAAGAAGATGCGCGAGCTGCGCGCCGAGTTTGAAGTCGGCCCGGTGGTCATCCACGCCAGCTATCTTATTAATGTCTGCAGCCAGACCGAAACTGTGCGTGGCAACTCCATTGCGGCGTTTCGGGGCGAGGTGGAGCGCGCTCTGGCTCTTGGCGCTGAGTTCCTCGTCCTGCATCCCGGAAGCTGGAAGGGGCTCACCCGCGACGAGGGCCTGCGCCTGGCCGCGGAGTCCATCGAGCGCGCCGTCGCGGGCATCGACTTCGCGGGCAAGGACTTCCGCATCCTCATCGAGAACACGGCAGGTGCGGAGTTCTCTCTCGGCGGAAAGCTGGAACAGGTGGCCGAGCTGGTCGACCGCCTGCGCCCCTGCGCGCCCGTCGCCGTCTGCCTGGACACATGCCACATCCACGTCGCCGGCTACGACATCGTCTCCGACCAGGGCTACGCAGACACCATGCAGCAGGTCGGCGCAACCCTCGGCTGCGACACCGTTCGCGTCTGGCACTGCAACGACGCCAAGGCCGCCTTCGGCTCCAGGCTCGACCGCCATCAGCACATCGGCGAGGGAACCATTGGCGCGGCGCCCTTCCGCCGCCTGCTGCACGATGCGCGCTTTGCCCACTGCGCCTTCATCGCCGAGACCCCGGTCGACGAGCCCGGCGACGAAGCCCGCAACGTCGCCACCCTCAAATCCCTGGCGGCGGAGTGAGGCTGCGGCAGCGCGATAAACCGCAGAAGAAACTTGTTTCCCTATAGTTAGCGGTTCAGCTGTATCCTTGCTGCCATAGTTCAGGAGAGAAATTATGTTGACGCGAAATTTGCTTCGGGTTGGTATGTGTTGCGTGTCGATGTTCGCAGTTGCATGTCTGTTTTCGCTGTCCTCGACGGCTGCGGCGCAGAGTACAGCCACCTGTACGCCCGGTAGCATGTCCTATACGAGCTATGGCGTGAATCAGAAGGTAGGCGCGCCGTTTACGGGAACAGTGAAGACTACCTTTGAGCAGACGCTCGCGAATGGCAATCGAATCCATAACGAAGCGCAGAGTGTCATAGCCCGTGACTCCGCTGGCAGAACCCGCACGGAGATGGCGCGAGGATGCGAGCGTGGCGAGGATGGACAATTTCACCCACAGCTCGACGTCCAGGTTTACGATCCGGCGACGCACACGCATTTGAGCTGGCAGGTGGGTGGCAACTGGGCTAAGGTCGTCCAGGTCTTCCACGAGGACTCGATTCAGCCCAAACCGCCAACGCCTGAGCAGCAGGCCGAACAGCAGCGGCAGATGAAGCTCGCACAAGTACAACAACAGCTCGAACAGAAGAACAATAAGCAGGAACGACTCGGGACGCGCGATATCAATGACCAGGTGGCGAATGGAACGCGCTATACTCGGACAATTCCTGCGGGAGCGGAAGGCAACGATCAGCTGATCGAAACAGTGCAGGAGATGTGGAGCTCCAAGGACCTCGATCTAATGCTTCTGGGGATCTCCGACGATCCCAGGCGGGGCAAGACAACATACGAGTTCGAGACACTGACGCTCAGCGAACCAGACCCTTCCCTCTTCGCGGCCCCTGCGGGGTATAAGGTGGTCGATATTCATCCGGATCCAGTGACAGGGTTGGTAACGCAGTGAGCCAACCCGGACGCGATTCCAGATTCCGTCGGTCCTCATCGTGATTAGTGAGAATGGGAATGATGCGGTCACGCAGCGAGACGTACTGACGCGCTTGCGGCGGAATGAGTCTGCTGGCTGCGCGATAATCGCAGAAGAAATTTGTTTCCCTATAGTTAGCGGTTCGGGTGTATCCTTGCTGCCAAGTTGAGGAGCGAGAGTATGCAGGTGCGGAATCTGGTTTTGGCTGGACTGAGTTGTGGGCTGCTCGCAACAACGGCGCTTGGGCAGGAGGGGCCAAGCGACATGCTGATTCCGCCCGCGTTGTATGCGGTGGTTGGCGCGCCGTTCACGGCTACCGTGGAGTGGACCAGCACCGGGACCAAAGCCGATGGGACTGTCGTGAACCACCGGCGAGTGAGCCGGATCATGCGCGATTCGGCGGGCCGCCAGCGATTCGAGGACGGCCAGGACGAGGCGGGCCCGCAAGCCGGCGCGGCCCCCGCAGTGCGCCTCTACGATCCCACCATCCACTTCTTCGCCAGCCTGGATGCCACAACCGGCGTGGCCAGGATTTCTACGATGGGAGCGACCTCGGCGGCTCCGCTGCGGGTCCCAGCGTCTGGGAATACGGCAGAGCCTGCGAAGGAGCAGGAGGTCATGCCGCAATCCGAGAGCCAGCCGGGCGCAGTCGTGAAGCGAGAGCCTTTGCCGTCGCGCGAGATCGTTGGCCTTCATGCCGAGGGAGTGCGCACCACAACAACCATTCCCGCTGGAAAAGATGGCGCCCCCGCGGTCACCGTGGTCGACGATGTGTGGGAATCGCCGCTGTGGCGTATGCAGCTGTTGCACATTCACGACGACCCGAGGACGGGACGCAGTCAGGCGCAGATGATAGAACTGGCGCGAGAAGAACCCGATGAGGCGCTCTTCTATCCGCCGGGTGGATACACCAAGGACAACTGGGAGCTAGAGAACAAGTTTAGCGTTGTACTGCCCAAGCCATCGCCCTTGCCAGCGCCGATCATCGACGACAATCTGGCGGCTGCCGCCGATCGGGTGATCGCCGCGGAGACAGCGCACAACGAGAATCTCAAAGCGCCGTATCACGAGCGGTATGAGCTGACGACGTTCGACTACAAAGGGCAGAAACACACCGGGTCGATGGAGTATTGGATCAGCCCGGCCGGCTACCGCATGGAGAAACACACCGACACATACAGCGAGGTGCATGTAACGGATTTTGCCAGCGGACGGCGCTGGGAGGCCTACCAGGGGATCGAGCCGCTGCGGGTGCGCGAGTTCAATTGGGACAAGATTCTGCCCACCACTGTGAGTCAACGCATGTTGCATGGCGGCGGCACGATTCCCGGACTGAAGCCGGAGCCCGCGGCGGATGGGAAGCTAACCTGTTCGGAGATCGCTGGGACGGCGCAGATGTGCTTTGAGCAGAGCACGGGGTTTCTCGTGTCGGGCAGGCTCAACGCGCAATCTGTGGAATACCAGGGATGGAAGAAGGTGGACACCTGGAAATACCGGGCGAGTACGCTGCGTATCCTGCACGACGCCAGCCTGCTGGTGGAGGCGAAGCTGGCCTTGGCCTCGATGGAGTTCCCCGACGATGTGTTCAGGCAGCTCGACGGGCTGCGCGAAGTGGCGCCGATGAGCCGTTCGGGAGACTACATCGCATTGCGCGCGGTTCCGCAGCATAAAATCCTGGCGCGAGGAACTTCGGTAAACAGCCGCGGGCTCAGCGGCTACGCGCAGGTGCGCGTGTGGGTGGACCAGTACGGCTTGGTGACGCAGGCCGAGGTGGAGGACGCCGACGACGCGCAGATCGCGGCGGCGGCCCTGCAATCCGCCCAGAAGACGGTCTTTCAGCCGTGGCGAGAGAATGGCCAGCCGTCGGCATTCGAGACGACGATCTTTTCCTCGTTTTAAACCGCGCCGCCGCGAACCTGGATTGCGCTGGCTTGCTGCTCAACAATAACCGCGCCGAATTGCTGGCAGTTCGAGGAGTGAACTATGTTGCTGCGGAATATCTCCCCGGTTTGCATGCGCAGCGGACTGCTTCTGGCAGTTGCCGCTCTACTATCTCTGCCACCACTCGCCGCGGCGCAGAGCTTGGATCCCAATACATCCGTTCGGTACACGGAGTGTACTCCGGGGATGAAAAGCTACTTCAACTACCCGGTGTTCTACATTCCGGGAGTACCGTATACCGCAACAGTCAAAGTGACGGTCGAAAAGAAACAGCCCGACGGCACAACAGTACGTAATGTCTCGCGCATACTCAGCGCGCGCGACTCCAATGGTAAGGCGCGGTACGAGGAATCAGGCGGGTGTTTTCGCGACAAGGATGGCCGGACGTTAGATCTGGTAAACGTTACAATTGGCGACCCCGTGGCAGGCACTTCTCTGCAATGGAGACTGGGGCCCAATCCACAACAGAAGGAGGCACCGCTTCTCCATCAGCCCGAGGCGTTTGCCGGTTCGCAGGTACCACCGAGCATGCGCGAGTGGAACTACGAGTATGTACAGACGTTCCCCGGACAGCCGACCAGGACCATGCGAGGGGAATCGATTGGAAGCAAGGTGATCCATGGCATCGATGTGCAGGGGCAGCGAATCACGGCCACGACTCCGCCCGTCGAGCAGGGCAATACGCAGCCAACCGTCGTTATTCATGACTGGTGGATCTCAACCGCACTTGGGGTTGTGATAGCAGGTACGACAGACGACTCGGTGCGGGGACACACCGAGATGGAACTGGAGAACTTCACGCAGGGTGAGCCGGATCCGTCCGTGTTTCAGGTTCCCGCAGGCTATACGGTCAAAGATCAGGCGCCCACACGCGCCTCGACTCCTTCCACCACACGCGCCTCGACTCCTTCCACCACACAGCCCTCGAATCCTGCACCCACAGGTCCATATCCCTGCACCAATGTGACACGGAATATCCAGGACTCGCGCTTCGCTCCCGGCCAACGCTGGAGCTATAAAACCCGCCCTGAGGATGGTGGCTCAACTCTTACCATCATGGAAATCGATCAGGTGCCCGAACTCGGGGTCGTCGTCTGGGTATCCGTCGACCATTTCTACATTCCGGCTTTTCCCATGGGCTCTGGTGAACGCTTCGCCAGTGGAGGTTTCACGGTCACGCGTGAGGCTCTCGAAGCCAGCGTCATCCAGCTCATCGACAAGCCCCCGCTCACGTCTCTCCCTAACTATGGCTATTGGATACGCGACTGCGTTGCCCTCACCTACCGCACACCGATCGCCGACATGCTCAACACCCATGAACTCAAACAGTGCCAGGACAATGCCACGCGAACCAAGCAGAACCCCAGCCAATGTCGGGTGGGTTTGTAATGGACATCACTGATTGGCGCGAAGTCGGCCGACAGCGCATGTTGGTTCGCCGCCGAACAACCGGGCGTTGCCGACTTCTTTACAATCATTAATATGGAAGAGTCGGCACAGAGCACGAGTGAGCAGCAGCGCTACAACCCCGCGGAGATTGAACCCAAATGGCAGGCGCGCTGGGACGCGGATCCGGCGCTCTATGCGGCCGAAAGCTACGACAGCGCCAAGCCGAAGTTTTATTGCCTGGAGATGCTGCCCTATCCCAGCGGCCAGTTGCACATGGGCCATGTGCGCAACTACGCCATCGGCGACGCGCTGGCCCGCTTCATGTGGATGCGCGGCGCGAACGTGCTGCACCCCATGGGCTGGGACTCCTTCGGCCTGCCTGCGGAGAACGCAGCGCTCAAGAACATCACGCCGCCAGCCGAGTGGACGCTGGCAAACATCGCTGCAATGCGGCGGCAGATGCGGCGCATGGGGCTGAGCTACGACTGGGCCACCGAAGTCACCACCTGCCTGCCCGAGTACTACCGCTGGAACCAGTGGTTTTTTCTGAAGATGTTCAACGCGGGACTGGCCTATCGCAAGAAGAGCAAGGTCAACTGGTGTCCCCAGTGCCAGACCGTGCTGGCCAACGAGCAGGTGATCGATGGAAAGTGTTGGCGGCACGATGAGACGCTGGTGGAGCAGCGCGATCTGACACAGTGGTTCCTGCGTATTACGAAGTACGCAGATGAGCTGCTCAATGGCCTTGACCGGATGGACGGCTGGCCGGAGAAGGTCCGCACCATGCAGCGCAACTGGATCGGGCGCAGCGAAGGCGCGCTGGTGGACTTCATGGTTGCAGCGAGCGAGCAGAGTGTGCAGAAGATCACCGTCTTCACCACGCGCGTCGACACCATCTTCGGCGCCACCAGCGTGCAGCTTGCGCCGGAACACTCAGTCGCGAAAAACTTTGCCGCCGGTAATCCGCTGCTGGCCGCGCAGATCGACGAGATGCTTGCGCAGCAGAAGGCCGCGCGCGAGGCCGGCGACCTCGGCGCGATTGAAAAACACGGCGTCGATACAGGCCGATTCGCAATCAATCCCTTCAATGGCGAACTTGTGCCGATCTGGGTTGCAAATTACATCTTGGCCGACTACGGCACCGGTGCCATCATGAGTGTCCCCGCGCACGACGAGCGCGACTTCGAATTCGCCAATAAATACGGCCTTTCCGTGCGCCGCGTAATTGTTCCCAATCAAGTTGCAGATGATTCGCAGGTCTTGCCCTTCCTCTCCGAAGACGATGCCACGCTGGCCGATTCCGGCCAATGGACGGGCGAATCGTGCGCCAAAGCGCAGCAAAAAATGGCCGCCTTCGCCAAAGCAAATGAATTTGGCACTGCAACAGTTACATATCGCCTGAAGGACTGGGGCATAAGCCGCCAGCGCTACTGGGGTACGCCCATCCCCATGGTCTATTGCACCAGCGGCCACACGGGCACGCAGCCGGGCGGAGTGGTCCCGCTGCCCGAGAGCGCGCTTCCCGTGCTGCTTCCCGCGCAGGTGGAGATCACCCAGCAGGGCGGCTCGCCGCTGGGCCGCGTCGCGGAGTTCGTCAACACCACCTGCCCGGTCTGCGGTGGCCCGGCCCGCCGCGAGACCGACACAATGGACACCTTCGTCGATTCGAGTTGGTACTTCTACCGCTACACGGACGCAAAGAATGCGACCGCGCCCTTCGATTCCGCGAAGGCGAATTACTGGTTCCCCATCGACCAGTATATCGGCGGCGTGGAGCACGCCATCCTGCACCTGATCTACTCGCGTTTCTGGACCAAGGTGATGCGCGATCTCGGCCTCATCCAGAACGACGAACCTGCGGAGCGCCTGTTTACGCAGGGAATGGTGATTAAAGACGGCGCGAAGATGTCGAAGTCGAAGGGCAACGTCGTCTCGCCCGACCTGATGATCGAGCGCTACGGCGCGGATGCCACGCGCATGTACGCTCTCTTCGCCGCGCCGCCCGACCGCGACCTGGAGTGGCAGGAAGAAGGCGTCGCCGGCATCAGCCGCTTCCTCGGTCGCGTCTATCGCCTGACCACGAAGTACAGCAAGTCAGCGGGTCAGCAAGTCAGCAAGTCAGCTTCGCAAGCCGCTCCGAGTGCTTCGGAGGCCAGACTCCTGCGCATGCTGCATCAGACCATCGCCAAGATCACCGACGACTTCAACGGGCGTTGGCACTTCAACACATGCATCGCCGCCATCATGATTCTGGTCAATGAAATCGCGGCGGCAGAGCCCTTAATGGATGAGGGCAAGATCTCCGGCTCCATCATTGCGGATGTCTTCCGCACACTCACGCTGCTGCTCGCGCCGTTTGCGCCATTCCTTGCAGCGGAACTTTGGGAGCAACTCGGCGGAGAGGGCGCGGTCTTCCGTACCGCCTGGCCCATCGCCGATTCAGAGCTTGCGCGCGAGGCCGAGATCGAAATCCCCGTCCAGGTCAACGGAAAACTCGCTAATGTTGTCACCGTCCCCGCGGGTAGCGATGAGGCAACCATTCAGGCCGCGGCGCAGGCCGACGCCAAGGTCGCCGCGCGCATGGCGGCCAAGACCGTGGTCAAGGTGATCGTGGTGCCGGGCAAGCTCGTAAATATTGTGGTGAGGTAGATGGCAGCCGACCGCGCCGCACCGGTGCGTGGAACGCAGTCATTTGTGCACACGCTTGCGGTGTGCTGGAAGCGGCCTTCGCTGACTGCGCTGGAGGTGCTGTGGCGTTGGGCGTTCGGCGTGCCGGCAGTTATATTGATGACCTATGAAGCGCTCGGCGTCTGGCGCACCGCACAGATCGATACAACGGCGTTCCGGCAGATCTCGCTGCTCGACCCGATGAGCGCCGCCGCGACGCTGACGCAGGTGGGCATGCAGTTGCTGCCGCCGCTCCTGCGCGTGGCCCAGTGGATGGCACCGCTGCTTCTGGTCGCGTGGATCGTCGTCTCCTCGTTTGGCCGCGTCGCGGTGCTACGCCGTTTCGATGCGCAGCTTCATGCGCGTCCCGTCACGCTGATGCTGCTACAGGCGGCGCACATGGCTGCGTTGCTGGGCAGCTTTGCGCTGTGGTTTGTGTCGCTGCGGGCGGCCGCGGTGGTCGCGTTGAATGGTCCGATCGCCGCGGGCCACGACCCCGACCTGGTACTTTACTGTGCAATCGTCATCATTGCGACGCTGGGAATGTTTACCCTGTGGGCCATCGTCAGTTGGGTGTTCTCGGTTGCCCCGCTGCTTGCGATGCTCGGCAATCTGGGCGCGACCGCCAGCCTGGCCGCCGCCTTTCGCCTTGGGCCGCTGCGCTCCCGGCTGATCGAGATCAACCTGGTCATGGGAATCGTCAAGATCGCGCTGATCGTTCTGGCAATGGTGTTTTCTGCCTGCCCTCTGCCTTTCGAGAGCGTGGCAACGACGCAGTTCATGGCCTGCTGGTATGCCGCGGTCACCGTCCTCTATCTCATCGCATCGGACCTCTTCCACGTCGTGCGCCTGATGGCCTATCTGGAGCTTTGGAAGTCCCGCGACCACGCTGCACTGCAGACTCATCCCTGACGAAGGCTCCCCGCCGGAAATGATTTCCAACCGTCCATCGGCTCTGCTAGCATGGCGGGCGATATGAAAACCTTCGATTCCGCCCGCCGCGATCTTTTGAGACTCAGCAGCATGGGTCTTGCCGCCTCAGCCGTCTCCGCCATTCCCGCGTTTGCTGCGTCCAAAAAACCAGCCGCTGCACCGGCGCTCTCGCCACTCCTCTTCGATGTGCGCACATTCGGCGCCACGGGCGACGGCAAGACCGTCGATTCGCCCGCCATCAACAAGGCCATCGAAGCAGCCGCGGCAGCCGGCGGCGGCACGGTAGTCTTTCCCGGGGGAAACTACCTCAGCTTCTCCATCCGGCTGAAGAGCCACGTCGATCTCTATCTCTCACAGGGCTGCGCCATCATTGCCGCCGACTCACCCAAACCCGGCGAGACCACCGGCTACATGGGCGGTACCTACGACGCCGCCGAGCCCAAGCCCGCCTACGACGCCTATCAGGACTACGGCCACAACCACTGGCACAACTCGCTGCTCTGGGGCGAGGGCATCAGCGACTTCTCCATCACGGGGCCCGGCCTCATCTGGGGCAAGGGGCTGAGCTTCGGCGCTGGCCCTGGACGTCCCCCCGCCGGTGCAGGCGCTTCTGGCCCAGGCTTTGGCCCCGGCAGGCCCGACGCACCCGCAGCATCTGGCGCACCCGGCGCGGCGGCAGGCGCTGGCAGATCCAGCGCGGCAGCCGCACAGGGCGGAGCAGCCGCTCCCGGCGCAGCAGCAGGTGCCGCAGCAGCAGGCACAGCCAGACCCGGTGGAGCTGGCGCAGCAGGTCGTGGCCGCGGCAACTACACGCAGTTCCAGGCGGAGCAGCCCGGCGTCGGCAACAAGGCCATCGGCCTCAAGAACTGCCGCAACGTCATTCTGCGCGACTTCTCCATGCTCAAGGGCGGCCACTTCGCGATTCTGGTCACCGGCGTTGACAACCTCACCATCGACAACCTCAAGATCGACACCGACCGCGATGGCATGGACATCGACTGTTGCAAGAACGTCCGCGTCTCCAACTGCACCGTCAACTCCCCGTGGGACGACGCCATCGTTCCCAAGTCCAGTTTCGCCCTCGGCTACAACCGCGCCTGCGAGAATATGAACATCACCAACTGCTTCGTCAGCGGCTGCTATCAGCTTGGCACGGTCCTCGACGGCACATGGAAGAAGTTCACGATGGAGGCCGACCGCAAGGTCGGAGGCACCGGGCGCATCAAGTGCGGCACCGAGTCCAACGGCGGATTCAAGAACATCACCATCTCCAACTGCGTCTTCGAGGGCTGCCAGGGACTCGCTCTCGAAACGGTCGACGGTGCGTTGCTCGAAGATGTCGCCGTCACCAACATCACCATGCGCGACATCATCAGTTGCCCCATCTTCCTGCGCCTCGGCGCTCGCCTGCGCGGGCCCAAGGGCACGGGCGATCAGAGCACCGTCGTCGGCACGCTGCGACGCATTCTTCTCTCCAACATCACCTGCTTCAACTCCGCCGCCCGCTTTGGCTCCAACATCACCGGCATCCCCGGGTTCCCCGTCGAAGACCTCAAGATCTCCGATGTCTACGTCCAGCACGTCGGCGGAGGCACCGCCGACCAGATGAAGATCGAGGTTCCCGAGGATGAGAACAAGTATCCCGAGCCGGGAATGCTTGGCCCGCTGCCCGCGCATGGCTTCTACTTCCGCCACGTCAACCGCCTGGAGATGAGCCACGTCGAGATCGCGCCCGTCGCACCCGACGCCCGCGCCGCCATCTATCTCGACGACGTGCACCGCGCGGACTTCTTCGCCATCACCGCGCCCAGCACGCCGCCCGCCTTCTCCTTCAACAAGTCCACCGACATCCGCGTGATGTGTAGCCGTGCCGCGCCGGATTCCACCACGCCGTAATTAACTGGGTTCTCCGCATAGCCTGTTAACATAGCCATGTGTGCAGAGCGCGGGCCGCGATGGCGTGCGCTCTAAAGGCGGGCGCGGATTGCTCTATTGGCTGCTCTATCAGAAGCTGTTTCCATACTTTAGCGTGTTCCGGATCTTCCGGTATCTGACGTTTCGGACGGCGTTTGCGAGTTTGACGGCGCTGCTGATCGGCATGTTGATCGGCCCCTATGTGATTGACAAGCTGCGCGAGTTCCAGATCGGCCAGTATGTGCGCGACGATGGGCCGCAGAGCCACCTGAAAAAGGGTGGGACGCCGACGATGGGCGGTGTGCTGATCGTGATTTCGATCCTGGTGCCGACATTGTTGTGGGCGGACCTGTCGAACCCCTATGTATGGGTGGCGATGCTGTCGACACTGGCGTTTGGAGCGATCGGGTTTGCCGACGACTACATCAAGGTTGTCCGCAAGCGGAGCAAGGGGCTGACCTTCTGGCAGAAGATCGGCCTGCAGTTCATTGCCAGTGGAGGGGTGGCGATGGCGCTGGTAGCGATGCAGAACAAGCGGATGTATTCCACGCGGCTGGTGGTTCCGTTTCTAAAGAACTTTCGTCCGAATCTGATCGTGGATAGCATGCGGCATGTTCCACACATGGCATGGCTGTCGTTCTTTCCGTTTGTGCTATTTGTGATGCTGGTGATTACGCTGATGAGCAACGCGGTGAATCTGACGGACGGACTGGACGGGCTGGCGATTGGATGCACGATCATTGCGGCGGGCGCGCTGACGGTGCTGACGTACGTGAGCGGGAATGTGGTGTTTTCGGGCTACCTGGACATCGACCACATGCGGCTGGTGAGCGAGGTGACGATCTTCTGCGGGTCGCTGGTGGGGGCTTCCATCGGCTTCCTCTGGTACAACGCCCACCCCGCCGAGATCTTCATGGGCGACGTCGGCTCGCTCGCCCTGGGCGGTGCCATCGGCACCGTCGCCGTCATCATCAAGCAGGAACTGCTGCTGCCCTTCATCGGCGGCGTCTTCATCCTGGAGGCCGCCAGCGTCATCCTACAGGTGGGCAGCTACAAGCTGCGCGGCGGCAAACGCATCTTCAGGATGGCACCGCTGCACCACCACTTCGAGCTGCTCGGCTGGAGCGAGTCCAAGGTCATCACCCGCTTCTGGATCATGGCCCTCGTCTTCGCCCTGTTTGCATTGACCACGCTAAAACTGAGGTAAGACAAAAGACAACCACGGATTAGCACGGATGAATGCGGATTAAAGACAAAAAGCTAAATTGGCCGGTTATGATTTGTCTTCGATACCATGGACGCTCGATAGGAGAACGAGAACAATGCATGCACACATCGCAGTATTGATTCAGATTCTTATCTTCACAGCAGTAGCTGGAATCTATCTTTTCTTTCGACCGACACATATTTTGCTCACAGCGGATTCGCTTGTGATCCACTCCGCATACAAGGACGATGTCTATGATCGGAAGAGTCTGGTCTATAAACGGCCCGTGGAGAAGGCTATCTGGAACAGAGGACTTTGCCGCGAGTTTGGCATTGGATGGCCCTTCCCATTGGCCGGTAAATTTTCTAGCCCAGCCTTTGGAAAGATTGTGATTGCGTCGATAACTCAACCGAATATTTTGCATGAGTTGCGGGATGGAGAGAAGACGCTCCTGCTGCAACTCTCCGAGGAACAGGTCAAAGAACTTCAATCGCCTCGTCCAACGGAAGAAAGCTAAGAAACGATGGAACTGAAGAATAAACGCGTGTTGGTGGTTGGCCTGGGCAAGTCGGGAAAGTCCGCGGCGCTCTTTCTGCGCGCGCTCGGTGCGCAGGTCACCGTCTCGGACTCGCGCAGCGCGGAGGCGCTCGCCGGTGAGATTCCCGCGCTGCTCGACGCCGGAATCATGGTGGAGACGGGCGGCCACGGCCTGCTCACCTTCCGCCGCCAGGACCTCATCGTGGTCTCGCCCGGCGTCCCCTACGACACGCCGGAGCTCGTGCAGGCGCGCGCCTTCGGGTCTGCCGGGCCTCTGATTATCGGCGAGTTGGAGCTGGCCAGCCGCTTCCTCCAGGGCCAGATCGTCGCCATCACAGGCTCCAACGGCAAGACGACCACAACCTCCCTGCTGGGCAAGATCTTTGCCGACTCCGGCGGCCCAACGCTGGTCGGCGGCAACATCGGCACACCGGTCATCGACCTCATTGCGCAGAGCACGCCACAGACAACCAGCGTGCTCGAGGTCTCCAGCTTCCAGTTGGAGACGGTGGTGGAGTTCCGTCCGCACATCGCCGTGGTGCTGAACATTACGCAGGACCACCTCGACCGCCATGGCACCTTCGAGAACTACGCCGCCATGAAGGCCCGCATCACGGCGCAACAGACGCCGGAAGATTTCTTCGTCCTCAACGCCGAGGACAAGCCGACCCAGATGCTTGCCGCGCAGACCAAGGCCCAGGTCTTCTGGTTCAGCGGGCGCCGCGCGATCAAGCAAGGCGCATTCGTGCATGGCGAGAGCATTGTCTTCCTTCCGCGCGAGGGCGCGAAGCCGGAGCCGGTACTGCCGTTGGCGGAGATTCCGCTCAAGGGTGCGCACAATGTGGAGAACGTCCTTGCGGCAGTCTGCGCGGCGCGGCTGGGCGGAGTCTCTGCCGAGTCGATTCGCGCATCGGTCGCCAGCTTCAAGGCCGTCGAGCACCGCCTGGAGTTTGTGGCCACCGTGCGCGGCGTCGCGTTCTTCAACGACTCCAAGGCCACCAACGTCGATGCCACAAAGAAGGCCCTGGAGGCTTTCGCCGGCGGCGTTCATTTGATTCTTGGGGGAAAAGACAAGAACTCCGACTACACCGAGCTTGCCGATCTGCTCCGCGCCCGCGTCAAAACTGTTTACACAATTGGTTCGGCGGCGGAGAAGATCGAGCGCCATCTGGCGGGAGTCGTCAAGATAGTCTCAGCGTGTACGCTGGATGCGGCCGTGCGCCAGGCCGCGCAGTTCGCCGTCGCCGGCGACGTGGTGCTGCTTGCACCGGCCTGTGCGAGCTTCGACCAGTTCACGGGGTACGAGCAGCGCGGACGGGTCTTCAAGGAACTGGTGAAGGGACTGGCGGGCGCTTCGGTCTAATCCGGGTGCTTCGGTTCAATCAGAGAGCAGGGAAGCGAGCGGAATGGCAAAGCGCGTAGGCGTCGACAAATGGCTGTTCGGCACTGTGCTGCTGCTGGTGCTCTTCGGGCTGGTGATGGTCTTCTCCGCCTCGGCGGTGATGTCGCAGGCGGAGTCGGGCTCGCCCTATAAGTACGTCGCCAAGCAGGGGATGTACGCCATCTTCGGGATGGTCGCGCTCTTCGCTCTGATGCGCGTGGACTACCGCCGCTTTAACAGCTATCCCATTGTCGGCTCCGCGGTCGCACTCACCACCATGCTTCTGGTGGCCGTCTTTGCCATGCCTGCGCTGAACCACACCCACCGCTGGTTCCGTCTTGGCAGCTTCTTCACCTTCCAGCCCTCGGAGCTGGCAAAGCCCGTGCTGGTGCTCTTTCTCGCGTACTTTCTACAGACGCGCATTCACGCCATGGACGACTGGAAGGGAACCATCCTGCGCGCGGCCCTGCCTCCCATAGTCTTCATCGGCCTCATCCTCAAGGAGCCGGACCTGGGCACCGCGCTGGTCTGCGCCGCGGTCACCATGGCCATGCTCTATCTCGCCGGAATGCAGGTGAAGTGGATCGGCGTGGGCCTGCTGGCCTCATCGCCCGTGCTCTACTACATGCTCTGGATGGTGCCCTTCCGCCGCGCGCGCATGGAGATATTCTTCCATCCCGAACTCGACCCGCTGGGCAAGGGCTTCCACATCACGCAGTCGCTGATCGCGGTGGGCACGGGCGGAGTCACCGGCCTGGGACTGATGGAGGGCCGGCAGAAGCTCTACTTCCTGCCCGAGGCCTGGACCGACTTCATCTTCGCCAACATCTCCGAGGAACTGGGCCTGCTGGGCGCTCTGGCTCTGGTCGCGCTCTTCTGCTACTTCGGCTATCGCGGTCTGCGCGCCGCCTTTCTCTCCACCGATCCCTTTGCGCGCTTTCTGGCCTTTGGGCTTACTAGCGCGGTGTTGATCCAGGCCTTCTTCAACATCAGTGTCGCCATTGCGCTGGTTCCCACCAAGGGGATCACGCTGCCATTCATCTCCTTTGGCGGCACCTCGCTCTTCTTCACCCTGGCCGGAATGGGTGTGCTGCTAAACATTACGCGTGAGATCGACTGATGCAGGGAACAGAGAACAGGGAACAGGGAACAGTAGGCCCGCTGCGGGTTCTGATTGCCGGCGGAGGCACCGGCGGCCATGTGATTCCCGCGCTGGCCATTGCGCGCGAGCTGCGCGACGCGCACGCCGCCGAAGTGCGCTTTGTGGGCACGGTGCGCGGGCTGGAGACGCGCCTGGTCCCCGAGGCGGGCTTCCATCTCGATCTGGTGCGCTCCGGCCAGTTGAAGAATGTCAGCCTGGCAACGCGCCTGCGCACCGCCATCGATCTGCCACTCGGCGTGATGGAGTGCGTAAGCCTGCTGCGCGAGTTTCGCCCGCAGGTCGTTGTCGGCGTGGGTGGATACGCCAGCGGCCCCGCAATGCTGGCGGCGATTCTGCTGCGTCTTCCCACGCTGGCCTTTGAGCCCAATGCGGTTCCCGGCTTGGCAAACCGGCTGGTCGGTGGGTGGGTGAGCGCGGCCGCGGTAAACTTCGCGCAGACCGCGCGCTACTTCCGCAATGCGCGCGTCACCGGAATCCCCGTGCGCGCTGATTTTTTTGCGATTGCGCCGAAATCCGCCTCCGCGCCTCCGCGTCTTCTGGTCTTCGGCGGAAGTCAGGGCGCGCGCGTCTTGAACGAGGCAATGCCGAAGATCGCGCAACGGCTGCTCGATCGGTTTGCAAATCTGGAAATTGTGCATCAGGCGGGTGCGCGCCACGCAGCGTCGACCGCCGAAGCCTACGCGCGTGCCGGCGTGTCCGGCCAGCAGTGCGTCCGCGTGCAACCGTATCTGGACCAGATGCCGCGCGAGTTTGCCGCCGCCGATCTGCTCCTCTGCCGCAGCGGCGCCAGCACCATGGCGGAGCTTGGCGCGGCCGGCAGGGCCTCGCTTCTGGTGCCCTTTGCCCTGGCCGCCGACGATCACCAGCGGCGCAACGCGGAGATATTTCTCCAGGCCGGCGCGGCCCGCATGTTGACCGAGGCAGAGCTGCTGGCCGGTCCTGAGCGCCTGCTCGATGAGCTTTCGCGCCTGCTTGCAGATCCCGATGAACTGCGCGCGATGGGCGTGCGCGCTCGCACGCTGGCCCGGCCCGACGCGGCGCGGCAGATCGCGTCGATGGTTGTGGGACTCGCGCGTAAGGGTTGACTGCAAGTTTCCGGTAGCTGTTGTGAGCTTTCGACCTTCAGCAAAAAAAACAAAGGGCTGAGGATTGTTTGCCTCAGCCCCTTGATTTTTCAAATTGATCGGTTCGTCTGCTTATCGGCGTCCACCGCCACCGCCGCCGCCGCCGCGTCCACCGAATCCGCCACCGCCGCCGCGTCCACCACCGCCGCCGAATCCGCCGCCACCGCCGCCGGAGTAGCTGCGTGTACCTCCGCCGTAGCTGCCTCCGCCAGAGTAACCGCGTGCGGCTGGAGCGCCAGAGTACCCGCGTGCAGTTGGAGCGCCGGAGTAGCCGCTTGCAGTTGGAGTGCCGGAGTAGGAGCGAGTGGTTGTGCCGCCATAGCTGCTACGGGGTGCTTGAGCGCCGGAGTAGGAGCGAGTGTTCGCGCCGCCATAGCTGCTACGGGACGTCAAGGAGTTGCCGCGCGCTCCGCCGCTGTAGGCGGATGCGCCGCGGCTGCCGATGGTGCGGCCGTTAATTCCTGCGCCGCGGTTCTCCGCAGCAGGTCTGCCGTTCAATCCTGCAACTGTGCCGCGCGCGAAGCCCGCGCCGCCGGCATGTCCATTGAAGCCGGCGTAGGTGCGGTTGTAGAAGTGTCCGTAGTTGCCGCCCAGGCGGTTATAGGCGCCGTTGCAGAAGAAGCGCCCGCCGCCCCAGTAACCGCCGTAGAAACCCGTGCCGAAGTAGCCGAAGCCGTAGTTGATGCCGCCGTAGTAGCCGATGCCCATCCCCCAGTAGCCGGGGTACCACATGTAGTCGCCGAATCCGAAGCCCCAATAGCCGGGCGTCCAAAGCGCGTCCTCGTAGGGCGGCATGACCCAGGCGCCGTCCACCCAGTAGTAACCGCCGGACCCCCAAGCCCAGTAGCCGGGAGTCCACATATACCCATCGCCCGGGGCCTCAGGCTGGGCGTAATCCGGAATCGGCGGAGGAGCAGCAGTGGCCGTGACGGGCTCCTGTGCGTTGGCCGCGGCAGGAACCATCACAAGCGCTCCGGCGATCGCAACCGCTAGAATCGTGCTCATCAACACCCGTCTGATCTTCATCGTCATTTCCTTCTTCTGCCGGTCCTTCGCTTGCCCGTTGCAGCCTTCAAACTGCGGGTTGCGCGGACTGCAGCCGCTCGAGTCCATCCGGGCCGCCTGCGTCATCCTCGCCGCCGCTGCCCTATGTACTCCTGCTGGATTAGACCCAAGATACGCCATTTGGTTGCGCTCCGCGAGTGCGGATTCTGCGCCGCGTAAACATGGATTCTGCGCCACGCCATGCTCCGGGATGCATCGTCCCCGTCCACTCCGCCCTATGACTGCCCCGTCCTGGCTTGGTAAAGTAAGGGAATGAACGATAAGGCAGAGTTGACGGCGTCCAATCTTCCCGCCGGGTTCCAGTGGGGAGCGGTGCGCGCGGGAATCAAGGCCAGCGGTAACCTGGACCTGGCGATGGCGATTGCGCACGGCGCGGGCGCGGCGGTTGGCGCGGCCATGTTCACCACCAACCGCGTGGTTGCGGCTCCGGTCACAGTGGGCAGGCGGCATCTTGCGGCCACCGGAGGACGCGTCGCGGCCGTGCTGGTCAACTCCGGCAACGCCAACTGCGCCACCGGAGAGCCGGGCATCGAGGGCTGCGTCGCCACCTGCGTCGCCGCCGCCGAGAGCTTCGGCTGCATCTTCGACGAGGTCTTTCCCTCCTCCACCGGAATCATCGGCGTTCCCCTTCCCGCGGAAAAAATCGTCGCCGCAATGCCCGAGTTGAAGGCCTCGCTCGGCAGCACCGAGCAGCACGCCGAGTCTTTTGTGCGCGCCATAATGACCACCGACACCCGGGTCAAGATGGCCCACGCAGTGGTCTCGGTCGATCCTGCTCAGGATCATGGCAACGCCGCCGTGGTGCGCATCTGGGGCGCGGCCAAGGGCGCGGGAATGATCCATCCCCAACTTGCCGCACCGCCGCACGCCACCATGCTGGTCTATCTCTTCACCGATGTCGCGGCCCGCGCGGAGCATCTACAGACAGCGCTTGCCGCCGCCGTCGAGCCCAGCTTCAACTCCATCTCCATCGATGGCGACACATCCACCAACGACACGGTTCTGCTCCTCGCCAGCGGGGCCAGCGGCGTGCGCCTCAGCCGCGAACTCTCTCCTGCCTTCGACGCGGCCCTCGCCGAGGTCTGCCGCTCGCTCGCGCGCCAGATCGTCGCCGACGGCGAGGGCGTCAGCCACGCCGTCACCCTCGACATTCGCGGCGCGGCAACTGCGGCTGATGCCAAGCGAGTCGCCAAGGCCATCGCGCACAGCCCGCTCTGCAAGACGGCCTGGTCCAGCGCAGACCCCAACTGGGGACGTCTGCTGGCCGCCGCCGGCTACAGTGGAGCAGCCTTCGATCCCGCGCGCGCGCGCATCTGGATCGCCGGCCAGCCGGTCTTCGAATACGGAGTCCGCGCCCCCAGCTTCGACGAGGCTGCCGCGCACACGGCAATGATGCAGCCCGAGTACACCATCGCGATCGACCTCGGCGCAGGCTCGGGCGAATGCCTCTTTCTCACCTGCGATCTCACCGCGGAGTACGTGCGCATCAACGCCGACTACTCAACGTAATTGCGCGGCAGGGTGCGCGCGCCCGCGAACAGCAGCGCCGTTGCAATCAGCATCGACACCAGCGTCAGCCCCAGCCCGGTGCTCAGCGTCGTGCGGTCGCTGACCATGCCGATCAGCCGCGGCGATGGCGTGTCGCCCAGCGCGTGAATCAGGAACAACTCCACAGCGATGGCCGTTGCGCGAACAGTGGCCGGAACAGCGTTCACAATCGCCGCGTTCAGCGGCCCCGTCCCCAGGAAGATGGAGAACATCGCCAGCGCCAGCGCGGGCAGCATCATCGCGCGCGGGCCAAAGAAGCAGACCACGCCAAACGGCACCGTAATCAGCGCGGACCACGCGGAGACCAGATACAGCGCGCGATGGTTTGTCCGCAGCCAGCGTTGCGCCAGCCACCCGCCGACGGCCGTTCCGCCCAGTCCCGCGCTCGCCGTAATTCCGCCCAGCGTAAGCCCGACGGTCGAGTGCGAAAATCCCGCGCGCTCCAGAAAGCTCGGCATCCACGCCGAGATTCCGCCCATCGAAAACGTCGTCATCGCCATGCCCAGCGTCGCGTACAGGTACGGCGCGTTGCGCGCCAGCGAGATTGCCTGCGCCCTGTGCTCGCGCCCCGTAGGCTTCGCGTCCGATGCTCCGCGCGCCGGCTCGCGCAGGAAGATCAGGATCAGCGCCGCGATCAGCAGCCCCGGCACGGCGGAGACGTAGAACGGCATCCGCCAGCCCCAGCGCCCGCCCACCATCTCGCCGATCAGGTAGCCGATTGCCGCGCCCACCGGAATCGCGGTGTAGAAGATCGTGAGGATGCGGTTGCGATCTTCTTCGGGATAGAAGTCGGCCAGCAGCGCGGGCGCGTAGATGCCCAGCGATGCCTCGCCGATCCCCAGCACCGCGTGGCGCAGCAGCAGCGAATCGAAGGCATGGACCGTGCCGGTAAGCACGTTCACTGCCGAGATCATCAGCGCGCAGATCACGATCAGCGGCTTTCGTGGCAGCCGGTCGCCCAGCCATCCGGTCAGCGGCGCGGCCAGCATGTAGGTGACGAAGAACCAGAAGGTGATCGAGCCCAGCGCCGCGTCCGACACGTGGAACTCGCGCTTCACCTGCTCCTGCACGCCGGGCAGGATGTAGCGGTCGATGTAGTTGACGAAGTTCAGCGCGGTCAGCAGCGCCAGCGCGGTCGCGGCCCCAGCCACCGAGGGCAGGCGGCGCGCAGAGTGCGTCAGATTGGGCGGCAGCTCTTGCATCTCTGCCGAGAATAGCAGGGTAGAGATGTTTCCCGATGGCTGTACACCGCATAAGATTGTCATCCTGAGCGAAGCGAAGAATCCCCGCATTTCGTTTGGGACGGCAGTGGAGTACGCCTAAAGGAAAACAGCTATAGATAAACATTCTTTGCTAGGCTTGTACTCAGCGGAGACGATACGGGTGCTCAAAGCAAGGAAATCGAGGCGGTTGAAAGGGTCGCAGCATCATTGGCGCAGGTGCGTATGGCTGGCACTGAATACGAAACCCTACGACTCTGCGGATTATCTGAAAGATGCCGAATCGATCTTCTACTTCCTTGAGGCCGAAGTTGAAGAAAATGAGATGCCGTATCTGGCCTCTGCGCTGGGAACGGTGATCCGGGCGCGCGGTGGCGTGGATGTAATCGCTGCGGAGACGGGGCTGTCGGTCGATGTACTGGAGTTCGCCACGAGGACAGAAGGCAATGGAGACCACGAAACCGTTGTCAAAGTGATGGAGGCGTACCGCCGCCGCATGTCTTCGGATTCAAAGGTAGCGTAAGTTCAATCGAGCGGCGGCTGTAACTCTTCCGGTCTGGGGTAGCTGGCTTCCACAATCGTCGAAATTCCGCCGCGCGGGCGGAAGTCGCCTACGACCTTGGCCCACACCGGGTTGCAGGCCTTCACCACGTCGTCCAGCACGCGGTTCACCACGTTCTCCTGAAAGATGCCCAGGTTGCGGTAGGTGAATAGATACTCCTTCAGGCTCTTCAGCTCCAGGCACTGCTTGCGTGGCATGTAGCGGATGGTGAGATGGCCGAAGTCGGGCAGCCCGGTCTTGGGGCAGACCGAGGTGAACTCCGGGTCGTCCACCACAATCTCGTATCCGCGAAACTGGTTCGCCCAGGTGTCGATGGAGGGAAACTTCGCGTCCAGCCCTGCGGCGGCGTGCGTGTCGGTGTAGCCCGTCTTCTGCGTCTGCATGGGTTCTATTCTAGTCGCGGCGTCCCAGGGTTGGGCGGTCGCTGCCATCCGTGGTGGAGGTTCCGGTGGTGGAGTTGGGGTCGTTGTTAGTGCCCCCGGTGCGGCGCAGCGTGGGCGCGTTGCTGTTTCCCTTGTCGTTCAGCTTGCGCCGGTTCTCGATGCGCGCCAGGCGCGCCTTGATGTCGTCGAACTCGCTGGTGGTCACCATGTAGTCCGGCCGCGCGGGTAGGATGGTGGCAATCTCTTCCTCGGAGTGGGCGATGCGGTCCGGCGTCTGCGGATGGTCGGCGAAGACCTTGGCCAGGGTCCCCGGCTTGTGCTTCTCCAGCGCGTCCAGCTTCTCGAAGATCTGGA